>Ga0209699_100129_pt1 | contig 88515 bp, 85 predicted proteins | sample SynthPrep_1_END__FD_187204 | JGI IMG/M metagenome (GOLD analysis project Ga0209699, IMG submission 187204) | Synthetic microbial communities from Ohio, USA - SynthPrep_1_END_DS7_MetaG (SPAdes) (version 2) | ecosystem: Engineered > Bioreactor > Aerobic > Activated sludge | place: USA: Ohio...
GGTGCAGGCTGTTGGCCTTGCTCGGCAGGCGCGGGCTGAGCCGGCTCGGCAGCAGTCTCTGCGGGTTTCTTGCGCCACCAGCTGAACAGGGATTTCTTTTCTTCGGTCACAGGCGGGGTCTGCGCGCCAGCGTCGGCCGGCGACTTCTTGTCGTCATTGGAACCAAACATGGGTCGCTTGCATCTCAAGGGAGCGTTCGCTTACAGGCTGCAAAGCCTTGTCGCGCCGCCCCGGAAAAGGATGGGGTATCCTAGCACCTCTTCGCCCGTCGGCGGTACGACCGCCCAGGCTATCCGACAGGTCAGACTTTCGATGAATGCCATTGCCCGCCGTTCCCTCGGCCTGCTGTTCGGCGCCCTTTGCGTGCCACTCGCGGCCTTCGCTTCTCCCGCTCAACCCACCCACGAATTCACCCTGGACAACGGCCTGAAAGTCGTCGTCCGCGAGGATCACCGTGCCCCCGTGGTGGTTTCCCAGCTCTGGTACAAGGTCGGTTCCAGCTACGAGACGCCCGGTTCCACCGGCCTGTCCCACGCGCTGGAACACATGATGTTCAAGGGCAGCCGCAAGTTCGGCCCCGGCGAAGCCTCGCGCGTCCTGCGTGAGCTGGGCGCCGAGGAAAACGCCTTCACCAGCGACGATTACACCGCCTACTACCAGGTGCTGGCCAGCGATCGCCTGGGGGTCGCCCTGGAACTGGAAGCCGATCGCCTCGCCGGCCTGAAACTGCCGGCCGACGAGTTCGACAAGGAAATCGAGGTGATCAAGGAGGAACGCCGCCTGCGCACCGACGACCGGCCCTCCTCGCTGGCCTACGAACGCTTCAAGGCCATGGCCTACCCGGCGAGCGGCTACAGCATCCCCACCATCGGCTGGATGGCCGACCTCGAGCGCATGCATATCGACGAACTACGCGCCTGGTACAGGAAGTGGTATGCACCGAACAACGCCACCCTGGTGGTGGTCGGCGACGTGACCGTGGATGAGGTCAAGACCCAGGTTCAGCGCTACTTCGGCGACATTCCGCGCCGCGAGGTGCCGACAGCCAAGCTGCCGCTGGAGCTGGCCGCGCCGGGTGAGCGTCGTACCACGCTGTACCTCAAGACGCAGTTGCCCAGCCTGCTGATGGGCTTCAACGTGCCAGGCCTGGCCACGGCAGCAACGCCACGCCAGGTCTATGCCCTGCGCCTGGCCGCCGCGCTGCTCGACGGCGGCTACAGTGCCCGTCTGTCCACCCGCCTGGAACGTGGCGAAGAGCTCGTTTCCGGCGCCAGCGCCTGGTACAACGCCTTCGCCCGTGGCGACAGCCTGTTCATCCTCTCGGCCACGCCCAACGTGCAGAAGGGCAAGACCCTGGAAGAGGCCGAGGCCGGTCTGTGGCGCGAGCTCGAGGCATTGAAGAAAGCCCCGCCGTCAGCCGCCGAACTGGCGCGCGTACGCGCCCAGGTCATCGCCGGTCTGGTCTACGAGCGCGACTCGATCACCAGCCAGGCCACCAGCATCGGTCAACTGGAAACCGTCGGCCTGTCCTGGCAGTTGACCGACCAGGAGCTGGCCGAACTGGAAGCCGTGACCCCGGCCGATATCCAGCAGGCTGCCCGCACCTTCTTCGTCCGCGACCGCCTGAGCGTCGCCCACGTTCTGCCCGAGGATTCCCGTCATGAGGAGCCACGCCATGAAGACTGAGCGCCGCCTGGGCCTGCTCGGCCTGGTTCTGTCCACCACTCTGGCGCTGGGCGCCTGCGCCAACCTGTCCGGTAGCGCACCAACGGGTGACGCCGCCAAGCTGCAATCACTGGCCGCCCTCGACGGCCAGGCACCTACCCGCCGCACCCTGGATATCCAGACCTGGAACACCGCGCAAGGCGCCAGGGTGCTGTTCGCCCAGGCCCATGAACTGCCGATGTTCGATCTGCGCCTGACCTTCGCCGCAGGCAGCAGTCAGGACGACGGCGTGCCGGGCCTGGCCACCCTGACCAACGCCATGCTCAACGAAGGCGTGCCCGGCAAGGATGTCGGTGCCATCGCGGCCGGTTTCGAGGGCCTCGGCGCCGAGTTCGGCAACGGTGCCTACCGCGACATGGCCGTGGCCAGCCTGCGCAGCCTGAGTGCACAGGAGCAGCGCGAGCCTGCCCTGGCGCTGTTCGCCGAGGTACTGGGCAAGCCCACCTTCCCCGCCGATTCGCTGGCACGGATCAAGAACCAGTTGCTCGCCGGCTTCGAGTTCCAGAAGCAGAACCCGGGCAAGCTTGCCAGCCTGGAGCTGTTCAAGCGCCTGTATGGCCAACATCCCTATGCCCATTCGAGCGACGGCACGGCACAGTCGATCCCGGCAATCAGTCGCCAGCAGCTGCAGGCCTTCCACGCTCGTGCCTATACCGCCGAAAATGCGGTCATCGCCCTGGTCGGCGACCTGTCACGCGCCGAGGCCGAAGCCATCGCCAATCAGGTATCGGCCGCCCTGCCGCGAGGTTCGGCACTGCCCCGCATCGCCCAGCCGCAAACGCCCAGGCCGGGCGCCAGCCATATCGAGTACCCGTCCAACCAGACCCACCTGATGATCGCCCAACTCGGTATCGATCGCCGTGACCCTGATTACGCGGCCCTGTACCTGGGCAACCAGATCTTCGGTGGCGGTGGTTTCGGCACCCGGCTGATGAGCGAAGTGCGCGAGAAACGCGGCCTGACCTACGGCGTCTACTCCGGCTTCAGCGCCATGCAGGCGCGCGGCCCGTTCATGATCAACCTGCAAACCCGTGCCGAACTCAGCGAAGGCACCCTGGCGCTGGTCAGGCAGTTGCTCACCGACTACCTGCGCGAAGGCCCCACCCAGCAGGAACTGGACAACGCCAAGCGCGAGCTGGCCGGCAGCTTCCCGCTGTCCACCGCGAGCAATGCCGACATCGTCGGCCAACTGGCTTCCATGGGCTTCTACGACCTGCCCCTGAGCTACCTGGACGACTTCATGCGTGACGTGCAGAACCTGACTACCGAAGAGGTGAAAGCGGCCATGGCCAGACACCTCGATCCCGAGGCGCTGGTAGTGGTGACCGCCGGCCCGACGGTGGCGCAGAAAGAGCTGCCGCCACCGACCGATCGGCCGGCCGAGCTGCCCAGCACGGTGCCGCACTGATGCGCGGACGCTCGCCTCAGACAGCCCCCGGCAAGGCACATGGCGGCCTGGGCCAGTTGCGCATCATCGGCGGTGAGTGGCGCTCGCGGCGTTTCGCTTTCCCCGACGGGCCGGGCCTGCGCCCGACCCCGGATCGGGTACGCGAGACGCTGTTCAACTGGTTGGCGCCCCATGTCGAGGGCGCCCATGTGCTCGACCCCTTCGCCGGCAGCGGCGCGCTGCTGCTCGAAGCCCTGTCGCGTGGCGCGGCCAGCGGCCTGGCCTGCGACCTCAACCCGGCGTCGGTCGCCGCGTTGCGCGGGCACCTGACGACCTTGCAATGCAGCAGGGGCGACGTACGGCTGGGCGATGCCCTGCAACTGCTGGCGCGCCCGGCCCCGCGCCACTTCGACATCGTTCTGCTCGACCCGCCATTCCACAAGGATCTGTTGCAAGGTGCCTGCAACCTGCTGGAAACGCAGGGCTGGCTGGCCGACGACGCCTGGGTCTATACCGAAAGCGAGACGTCGCCTTCTACGCTGGGCCTGCCGGGCAACTGGCGGCTGCACCGCGAGAAACATACCGGCCAGGTGCATTACGCGCTGTGGCAACGCAACGCACAGTGACCTGCCGGGCGTAGGGTGGATGTCGCCTTTTACATCCACCATGACGGCGTAACAGGTGGATGGTGCAGCGCCATCCATCCCTACAGGACATGCCCATGACGCCCTTCCAACCCGCCTGGTGGCTCCCCGATCCGCACCTACAGACGCTGTGGAACCCCTTCTGTCGCAAACCGCCGCAACTCGAACGGCAGCGCGAGCGGCTATGGCTGGACGATGGTGACTTTCTCGACCTCGACTGGCATGGCCCACACGACGCCCACGCGCCGCTGGTGCTGGTGCTGCACGGCCTGACCGGTAGTTCCAGTTCGCTTTACGTACTCGGCCTGCAACAGGCCCTGGCAGCGCGCGGCTGGGCCAGCGCGGCGTTGAACTGGCGCGGTTGCTCGGGCGAGCCCAATCTGCTGCCGCGCGGCTACCACTCCGGCGCCAGCGAGGATCTGGCCTCGGCCGTGGCCCACCTGCGTACGAAACGGCCGATGGCCCCCCTTCATGCAGTGGGTTATTCGCTGGGCGGCAACGTGCTGCTCAAGTACCTGGGCGAAAGCGGCGCACAGAGCCAATTGCAGGCGGCCGTGGCGGTATCGGTGCCGTTTCGCCTGGATCAGTGCGCCGATCGCATCGGCCTGGGATTTTCACGGGTGTACCAGGCGCACTTCATGCGCGAGATGGTCGCCTACGTGAACAACAAGCAGCGTCTGTTCGCGCAAAACGGCCAGGGCGAACGCCTGTCGGTGCTGGAGCGCCTCGGCCCGCTGGACGGCATGCGTACCTTCTGGGACTTCGATGGCCGCATCACCGCACCGCTGCACGGCTTCACCGATGCCCACGACTACTATCGGCGCGCCTCCAGCCGCTTCTATCTGGGTGAAATCCGTACGCGGACGCTGATCATCCAGGCCGAAGACGACCCCTTCATCTTCCGCCACAGCCTGCCCGAAACCAGCGAACTCGCTCCCGGCACCGAACTGGAACTGCACGCGAAGGGCGGCCATGTCGGCTTCGTCGAGGGCAGCCCGCGCCGCCCGTTGTATTACCTGGAGCGGCGCATCCCGCAATGGCTGGTGGATGGCACTGCCTGAACTCTGGACGCTTCGCGGCTGAAGCCGCTCCTGCGGAACCGTGGCCCGGATGAGTCCAGGGCGATGCCAGACCGAATCACCCCAGCACCTGCTCCAGCGGCACATGCAGGCGGCGGTACAGGGCCTCGACCGCCGCGCGCGCTGCGGGCGCCAGGTAACCACCTTCCAGCGCCAGCACCTGGTAGATACCTCGACGCAGCATGTCCTGGCTCAGGTTGTCCGGGTTGGCCCCGGCGGTGCAGAGAAAGCGCACCCATGAGGTCATGATGATCCAGGCGTTGAGCGTCAGCGCCTCGATCTGCGCCGGGTTCATCAGGAGGATGCCGGCCTCGACGAAGCCCTGGTAGATCGATTGCGCGCCCACCAGACAGCGCCGGGCGAATGCGCGGTAGCGCTCGGCCAGCTCGGCGTCGGAGTCGAGCAGGTGCTCCAGGTCGCGGTGCAGGAAGCGGTAGTGCCACATCGCTGCCAGCAGGGCTTCCAGATAGAAGGTCTTGTCTTCCACCGTCAGCGCGCGACCTTCGGGCAGGCGCAGAAAGCTGTCGACCTGCGCTTCGTATTGAGCGAACAGCTCGGCGATGATCACCTGCTTGTTGCGGAAGTGGTAATACAGATTGCCCGGTGAGATGCCCAGGTGCGCGGCAATGTGGTTGGTGGTGACGTTGCGCTCGCCCTGGCTGTTGAACAGGGCCAGGCTCTCGACAACGATGCGGTCGCGGGTCTTGGGTGGCGCCATGACGCAGCTCGATCTCGACTTCAAAAGTGGCAAAGGTACAGGCGAAACGGCCGAAGTGTTACCCCCGGGGGCAGGACGGGCACCGTCGCTGTGCTTTGGTTAGGGTGCGAGGACGGCAGCGACGCGGCATCCTGTTTGACACATTAGAGTAATTGCTCTAAAAATCCAGCACTGTCTTTTCCTAGCACCCCGCTGGAACGTCGAGGAGAAACCCAATGGTCGCCGACATCGCCTACCTGCAGCAGAATCAACAGCAGATCAGCCAGCTGGACAGCACCTTCGCCCGGCAGCGTGCGGCCTTTGCCAGCAACCCGATGCCAGCGGCCGAGCAGCGCATCCAGTGGCTGAAGTCCCTGCGCGAGCTTTTGACCGAGCAGCAGGACGCACTGGTGGCGGCGATCTCCGAAGACTTCAGCAACCGCTCGGCCGACGAGACCCTGCTCGCCGAGCTGATGCCCAGCCTGCATGGCATCCATTACGCGAGCAAGCGCATCAGGAAATGGATGAAACCGTCGCGGCGCAGCGTCGGCATGCAGTTCATGCCCGCCTCGGCCAAGGTCATCTACCAGCCGTTGGGGGTGGTCGGCATCATCGTGCCGTGGAACTACCCGCTGTTTCTCGCCATCGGCCCACTGACCGGCGCACTGGCCGCCGGCAACCGGGTGATGATCAAGATGAGCGAGTCGACCCCGGCCACCTCGCAACTGGTCAAGGATCTGCTGGCGCGCATCTTTCCCGAGGATCTGGTCAGCGTCGTCCTGGGCGAGGCGGAAGTCGGCATGGCCTTCTCCAGGCTGCCGTTCGACCACCTGCTGTTCACCGGCGCCACCAGCATCGGCAAACACGTGATGCGTGCCGCCGCCGAGAACCTGACCCCGGTGACCCTGGAGCTGGGCGGCAAGTCGCCGGCCATCGTTTCGGCCGATGTGCCGCTGGCGGATGCCGCCGAACGCATCGCCTTCGGCAAGACCCTCAATGCCGGACAGACCTGCGTGGCACCGGACTACGTGCTGGTGCCGCGTGACCGCATCGACGGCTTCGTCAGCGCCTACCGCGAGGTGGTGCAGCGCTTCTATCCGCAACTCAGGGACAACCCGGATTACACGGCGATCATCAACGAGCGCCAGCTGGCACGCCTCAACGGCTACCTGCAGGACGCCCAGGCCAAGGGCGCGCGCATCGTTGCGCTCTACCCTGAAGCGCAAGGCCGGCGCCTGCCGCAGAGTCTGGTGCTCGACGTCAACGACGACATGAAGCTGATGCAGGACGAGATCTTCGGCCCGCTGCTGCCGGTAGTGCCCTACGACCGTATCGAAGACGCCTTCGCCTACGTCAACGCCCGACCACGTCCGCTGGCGCTGTACTACTTCGGCTATGACAGGCGCGAGCAGCAGCGCGTGCTGCATGAAACCCACTCCGGCGGCGTGTGCCTGAACGACACCCTGCTGCACGTGGCTCAGGACGACATGCCGTTCGGCGGCATCGGCCCTTCCGGCATGGGCCACTACCACGGCCACGAGGGCTTTCTGACCTTCAGCAAGGCCAAGGGCGTGTTCATCAAGCAGCGCTTCAACGCCGCGCGGCTGATCTACCCCCCTTACGGCAAGTCGATCCAGAAGCTGGTCTACAAATTGTTCGTACGCTGAACCACGCGGGCATGGCCCGTATACGCCTGGTGATAACAACAATGAACGACACCACCCTGCACACGCCGCAACTCTCGCGGCGCAGCCTGCTCAAGGTCGGCCTGATGGGCACCGCGCTGCTCGGCAGCGCCGGGCTGACCGCAACGCTCAGCGGTTGCTCGGCCAGCACGCCGGCCAATGGCTATCTGATCCTGCGCAGCAGCGACCTGCCGTTTCTGCGTGCACTGACGCCGGTGATGCTCGACGGCGCCGTCAGCGCCGCGCAGATGCCTCAGGCTGTCGAAGGCACCCTCAAGAGCCTCGATAACAGCCTGGCGCACCTGTCGCCGGAGATGCTGAAACTCACCGTACAGCTGTTCGATGTACTGGCCCTGCCGATCACCCGTGGCCCGCTGACCGGTATCTGGGGCAGTTGGGACAACGCCAGCGCGGATGACGTGCGGCAGTTCCTCAGCCGCTGGCAGAACAGCAGCCTTAGCCTGCTGCGCATGGGCCATGCCTCGCTGCTGCAACTGGTGATGATGGCCTGGTACAGCCGCCAGGAGGCCTGGGCGCATTGCGGCTATCCCGGTCCACCCACCGTCTGAAGACGTGCCGCGGATCCCGTAGGGTGCGCCGTGCGCACCACAAAGCGGGGTTGAGCCTCGGTGCGCGCGGCGCACCCTACCCGCCCTGCCTCGCTGGCGGTGAATGACAAGAAGAGAACCTGAAATGCCTGTACCCGATCTGTTCAAGCAAGGCCTGGCCAAAGGTTGGAAGACCTACGACGGTTCGCGCCTGGAAAACGACCTGACACTGGAAGCCGACGTTGCCATCGTCGGCAGCGGTGCGGGTGGCGGTACCACGGCGGAAATCCTCAGTGCTGCCGGTTACAAGGTACTGCTGATCGAAGAAGGTCCGCTCAAGACCAGCGACGACTTCAAGATGCAGGAGGCTGAGGCCTATCCGAATCTCTATCAGGAAGGCATCGGCCGCATGAGCAAGGATGGTGCCATCACCATCCTGCAGGGCCGGGCGGTGGGCGGCACCACGCTGATCAACTGGACCAGCAGCTTCCGTACTCCGCCGCAGACTCTGGCGCACTGGGCGCAAGCCCATGACGTGAAGGGCCATGACCCAGCATCCATGGCGCCCTGGTTCGAGAAGATGGAGCAACGCCTGGGCGTGGCTCCCTGGCCCGTGCCGCCGAACGCCAACAACGAGGTGATTCGCACCGGCTGCGACAAACTCGGCTATCACTGGGCGGTGATCCCGCGCAACGTGCGCGGCTGCTGGAACCTCGGATACTGCGGCATGGGCTGCCCGACCAACGCCAAGCAGTCGATGCTGGTGACCACCATTCCCGCCACTCTGGACGCGGGCGGCGAGTTGCTCTACCTGGCACGCGCCGACAAGCTGCTGATCGAAGGCGACAAGGTGGTCGGAATCGACTGCCTGGGCATGGACGCGCGCTGCGTCGCGCCCAATGGCAGACGCATCCGCGTCAGGGCGCGGCACTACGTGCTGGCCGGCGGCGGCATCAACACTCCCGGTATTCTGCTGCGTTCCGATGCGCCCGATCCGCACAAACGCGTTGGCCGACGCACCTACCTGCACCTGGTGAACTTCTCCGCGGCACAGTTCGAGCAGGTGATCAACCCATTCTACGGCGCGCCACAATCGCTCTATTCGGATCATTTCCAGTGGGACGACGGCACCACCGGGCGACTCTCCTACAAGCTGGAAGTCCCACCACTGCAACCCGCGCTGACCGCCACCCTGCTCGGCGATTTCGGCCGCGAGAACGCCCTGCGCATGGAGCAATTGCCACACACCAACGTGATGCTCGCCCTGCTGCGCGACGGCTTCCACCCGGACAGTGCCGAAGGCCGTGTGGAACTCCGTGGTGACGGCAGTCCCGTACTCGACTACCAGATGACCGACTACACCTGGGATGGCGTACGCCGCGCCTTCCTGACCATGGCCGAAGTCCAGTTCGCCGCCGGTGCCCGGGCGGTGATGCCGACCCACGCCGACGCGCGCTTCGTCAGCACCTGGCGCGAGGCCAGGGAGATGATCGAAAGTCTCGATCTGGCGCTGTATCGCACCCGCCTGGGCAGCGCTCACGTAATGGGCGGCTGCGCCATGGGCGAAGACCCGCAGCAGGCGGTGACAGACAGCCTCGGCCGGCACCATCAACTGGAGAACCTGTCGATCCACGACGGCTCGCTGTTCCCCACCAGCATCGGTGCCAACCCGCAGCTGTCGATCTACGGACTCACCTCGAAACTCGCTACCCTGCTGGCCGAACGCCTGAAAGCATGAGCGCCTCTCCAGACCATGGGATACCTCAATCATCGCAAATAATGGCAATATGCCTTCCTCATTGGCCCGGCCATTCCGATCAGGAGACATCCCATGCGTTCATCCATGACAGCAATCGCAGCACTCTTGGCGACCCTGCTTTCCACCTCCGCTGGCGCCGTCGGTGCTCTGGCCATCGACAGCAATCAGGGTGATCAGTGGGGTTTCGCCTACGGCTACCCGGATGTGTCCCAGGCGTCCATCCGGGCGATGGAAGAATGTGGCCTCGACTGCCAGATCGTGGACTTCTTCAAGAACGAATGTGCGGCCTACGCTGCCGACCAGAGCAGCGGCTCGACCCTCTACGGCTGGGGCAAGGACGAGACCGGTAGCGCAGCACAGTCGCGCGCGCTCAGCGAGTGCTCGGCGCGTGGCGGCAGCGATTGCATCGTCAGATCCTGGGGCTGCGACTCCTGACAGCGAGCCCGTCCTAGAGCGCCAGAGCCCATCTTGTACCGGTCTGCCAGTCATTCGCGCCGCGATATCGACTTGGCCGCCGCAGATGCGCTGCGCTACCATCCGCGACTCTTCCCGCCTCGAACAGGACGAAGCGATGAATCGAGTGTTGTACCCGGGTACCTTCGACCCCATCACCAAAGGCCATGGCGATCTGGTCGAACGCGCCTCTCGGCTGTTCGATCACGTCATCATCGCCGTTGCCGCCAGCCCCAAGAAGAACCCGCTGTTTCCGCTGGAGCAACGCGTCGAACTGGCCCGCGAGGTGACCAGGCATCTGCCCAACGTCGAAGTGGTGGGGTTCTCCACGCTGCTCGCGCACTTCGTCAAGGAACAGAACGCCAACGTGTTTCTTCGCGGCCTGCGCGCGGTATCGGACTTCGAGTACGAATTCCAGCTGGCCAACATGAACCGTCAGCTGGCACCCGACGTCGAGAGCCTGTTCCTCACTCCTTCGGAGAAGTACTCCTTCATCTCCTCGACCCTGGTGCGCGAAATCGCGGCACTCGGCGGCGACATTTCCAAGTTCGTTCACCCGGCCGTAGCCGATGCCCTGAACGAGCGCTTTCGCAAGCGCTGAGGCCACCACCGCAGGGTGCGCCATGCGCACCTGATGGCAGCAGCGGTCTGACAGTGCACGACAAGGCCACATGGCGCCCCTGCCGGTAATCCGGCACAATTCGCAGCATCGTTGTCCGTAAAGTGTCGAAGCCAGCGCCTCGACAGGAGTCGTTCCATGTCCCTGATCATCACCGACGATTGCATCAACTGCGACGTCTGCGAACCCGAGTGCCCCAACGGTGCCATTTCCCAGGGTGAGGAGATCTACGTGATCGACCCCAACCTGTGCACCGAGTGCGTCGGCCACTATGACGAACCCCAGTGCCAGCAGGTCTGCCCCGTGGACTGCATCCCGCTCGACGAGAACAACGTCGAGAGCAAGGATCAACTGATGCAGAAGTATCGCCTGATCACCGGCAAGGCCTGACCCCCCTTGTGCAGGGGCTGCCGGCCACCTGTACGCCCACTGCCAGCCCCTCGCCAGGGCAGGACTGCTAAGCTTGCAGCACCCTTCAGTCGTCCCGGTGTATCGCATGCTGCGCAAACTCCTGCTATCAGCCCTGCTGCTCGGCGCCAGCCTGCTGGCTCAGGCCGCCCCCCACCAGACAGCCATTGCCACTGCCCACCCTGCCGCCACCGCTGCAGCGCAGCAAATACTGGATGCTGGCGGCAACGCGTTCGATGCCGCTGTTGCGGCCAGCGCAGCCCTTGCAGTGGTCGAACCCTACGGCTCGGGCATGGGCGGCGGCGGTTTCTTCCTGCTGCGCAGCGCGGGTGAAACGCCTGGCTACGATTTTCTCGACGCACGCGAGCGCGCCCCAATGGAGGCCAGACCGACGCTCTACGTACGCGAAGGCAAGGTACAGCGCGAACTGTCGCTCAATGGCGCCCTGGCCGCGGCCATTCCGGGCCTGCCGGCGGCACTGGTGGAGCTGGCCGAACACCACGGTCGCCTGTCATTGAAAACCACCCTGGCCCCCGCAATTCGCCTGGCCAACGAGGGCTTTGCCGTGGATCGCGTCTACCGCGAGCGTGCAGCCTGGCGCCTGTCGGCACTGCGCGATGACGCCGAAAGCGCCAGGCTGTTCCTCGACCAGGGCGAAATACCGGGCGAAGGCCACCTGCTGCGCCAGGCGGATCTTGCAGCGACCCTGCAGGCGCTGGCCGAGCATGGACGTGAGGGCTTCTATACCGGCCCGGTGGCCGAACGCCTGGTCAATGGCGTACGCCATGCCGGCGGTATCTGGACGCTGGATGATCTGCGCGAATATCGCATTGCCCGCCGCGAACCGCTGCGCTTTGCCCTGGAGGATGGTCGAGAGCTGGTCAGCGCACCGCCCCCGTCGGCCGGCGGCGTGGCCCTGGCGCAGAGCCTGGCGATGCTCGAACAGCTCCCCTGGCGCGATGCCGAACCGGTGCAGCGCGTGCATTACGTGGTCGAAGCACTGCGCCGTGCCTACCGGGATCGTGGCCTGCTGGGTGACCCGGACTTCGTCCAGAACCCGCTGGAGCAGTTGCTCTCACCAGGGCATCTGGCCGTGCTCGTCGGCAGTATCGATCCCGAGCAGGCCACGCCCAGCGCCAGCCTGCCGCCCGCAGGCACCTGGCATGAAGGCGACCATACCACCCACTTCTCCGTACTCGATGCCGAAGGCAACGCGGTGGCCGCCACCCTGTCGATCAACCTGCCGTTCGGCGCCGCCTTCACCGTGCCCGGTACCGGCGTGCTGCTCAACGACGAGATGGACGACTTCGCCGCCGACGTGCAGGGTGCCAATGCCTACGGTCTGGCGGGCAGCCAGGCCAATGCCATCGCCGGTGGCAAACGCCCGCTGTCCTCCATGAGTCCGAGCTTCATCGAGAGCAGCGACGAATTCGCTGCCTTCGGTACACCGGGCGGTAGCCGCATTCCGAGCATGGTGCTGCTGTCGATGCTCGAATACCTCGATGATCAACCCATCGAGCGTTGGCCGAGCGTGGCGCGCTATCACCATCAGTTCCTGCCCGACGTGATCGAGCACGAACCGAACACCTTCAGCGAGCAGCAGATCACCGAACTGCAAGGGCGCGGCTATGCGCTCAAACGTCTGGATCGGCAATACGGCAATCAGCAGGTGCTGTTCTGGGACAAGGTCAGCGGCGAGGTAAAGGCTGCCAGCGACCCACGCGGAATCGGCCAGGCATTGGTGTCACCCGCCGAGTAGAGATCAGGACAATTGCAGGGGCGGTTTCAGCCGCAAGAATAGCGGCACCGCCATGCGTGGCGGATGCCACTGCTACCAGTCCCGTGCGCTATCGGCATACGATGGACACGTGTCTTGCCGTTGGACTCAGGGCGACAGGATCAGCGGCTCGCTCTCTTCCCCCAGGCGCCGCAGCTCGCGGAACAGCGCCTGCTCGTCGCCGAGCATCAGCACGTTGCGCAGACTCTGAAAGATGCGACTGACATAGCCCAGGTCATTCATCAGCGAGCTGGTCTGCAAACCATCCAGGCGTCCGTTGCGCACCTCGGCGAACAGACGCTGGCGGAACTGCGCATCGAAGTTCGCCGCCTGCTCGTCCAGCCAGCGCAAGCGTGACTGCCAGGCTTCTTGCGGTAGTTCGGAACGCGCCAGCTCGCGAATCTCGTGCAGGCTGAACAGCAGGTGACGGCGCAACTCCACATAGGCATCACGCACCCCCGAGGCTGGCGCGTCGAGGTAGTGCCCGAGGTTCTTCTGCAGGTGCTTGGCGTCCTTGACTGCATCCACCAGTTGCAGCGCAGCCAGCTGGCAACTGACCCAGAACTGCTGGTGCGCCTCGTCCATGGGCAGCTCCATGCGCCCCATGAAGCTGAGCAGATCGCCATATACGCCCTTGATATGAAACTGGTACAGATGCTCGGCATCGAAGCCGCCATGCGTCGGCCTGGCCTGCAACAACTGCTCATCGGCCCGCGCCCGCGCCAGTTGATCCACCGGCAGGTACAACGCATGGCAGATCACTTCCAGGCTCAGGCGCCCGAGGTGCCCCAGTTCCTGCACCACAGCCACGGAGGCCGACTCCACCGAATCCAGTGCCCGCTCGTTGAGGTAACGGGCCTGAGTACGCTCCGGCTCGCTGACCGCGGCCGTCGCCAGCTCGGTGATCAGCACCTGCGGCTCGCTGCGCTCCGGCAGCCAGCGGATCAGGTACTGCGCCAGACGCCCCTGCAGCGGCCAGAACAGCGCTACCCCCATGGCGTTGAACAGGGTGTGGAACATCGCCAGCTGGATCAGACTGTTCCCACCCAGCCCCAAGGGTTCGGCCAGGGCGTGCACCAGCCAGGTCAAGGGTTCGAGCAGGATGAAGGCCAGTATGCCGGTGACCACGTTGAACAGCACATGGGCCAGGGCAAGCCGCTGACCGCTGCGGTTGCCGCCCAGCGAACCGACGAAGCCGGTGGTCACGCTACTGCCGATATTGGAGCCGATGGCGATCGCCAGGCTCTGCCCCAGTTCCAGTTGACCGCCCGCCAGCGCGGCCAGGGTCAGCATCAGGGTCGCGTGGCTGGATTGCAGCACCACGGTGATGCCCATGCCGATCGCGGTGAACAGCAGCGCACCACGCAGCCCGCCTTCCTGATAACCGCTCATGTCCAGGCCATCGCCGAAACTAGCGAAACCTTCCTTGATCTGATCGATACCCAGGAAGATGAAGGCGATGCCCAGGACGATGCGCCCGGCCGCCTTGCTCCTGGCCCCGAAGAAACCGGCCAGTACACCGAACACCAGCAAGGGCAACGCCAGCGGGCTGAGACTGAGATTCTGCCCGGCCAGCGCCAGCAACCAGATACCGCTGGTAGCGCCGAGGTTGGCACCGAACAGAATGGCGATACCACCGGCCAGCTGGATCAGGCCGGTACTGATGAAGGCGATGGTCAGCAGGGACACCAGCGTGCTGGATTGCAGCAACAGCGTGCCGCCAACTCCGAACAACAGACTCTTGAAAGGCGTCGAGGTGCTGCGCCCGAGTATCTGCTCCAGCTTGCTGCCCGCCAGTTGGCGCAGACCTTCCTCCAGGCACTGCATGCCGAACAGGAAGATCGCCAGGCCGGCACACAGTTGCAGCCAGCCCTGGCTGAACCAGAACGAGGCGACCAGCCCCAGCACGACCAGCAGCAACATCACCCAGCGCAGGTACTTCATTAGCACCGTTTCTTCCTTTTTCGGTGTTCGAATGCAAACGGCCTCTCGCCTCGACTTAACGAGGCGAGAGGCCGCTGAAGATCGGATTGTAGCGGATCAGTCTTGTTTGTAGCCGCTGCTGGTGCAACCCAGGCAACGCACGAAAGCTTCGCGACCGGGCTCGACCACCAGAGCCTGAGCGGCTTCACCGACGTTTCCACCCAGCGCGGTGAAAGGCAGGCTGACGACGAATGCCACGGCGCCGACGGCGGTTGCGCCGATCAGCAGAGGGCGAGCGACGACCAGATCGCCCACCATGGAGAAGGCCTTGGGGGCTTCCACGGTATAGAGCGGATCGCCACTGACGTTCTGCTGCGCCTGCGCCGGTAGCGCCAGCAGGCCAGAAGTCAGCGCCAGGACAGCAGCGGAGGTACGGAACGCATTCATGGATCGATCCTTCAGATTATTCGGAAAAGTGCCAGTAACTATAACAGCGCATTGGCAATTGTCAGCGTGACGGACATCAATCGCCATGAAAGGCATATTCCGGCTTTTTCGGGACGTAAGGGCGAAAGAACGCCAGCATGGTGGCCAGATCGGCCTTCTCATCGCCACTGGGCTCGAAGGTGGGACCGATCACCACGCGGCGGTTCTGGTAATCCAGCGCACCGAGCACGATGGGTACGCCCGCGCCCAGGGCAATATGGTAGAAGCCCATTTTCCAGCGCTCGACCTTCTTGCGCGTGCCTTCGGGCGACAGCACCAGGATGAATTCGTCATGCTCGCGGAAGGCCTGCACCGCCTGCTCCACGGTATTGCCCTGACGATCGCGGCGAATCGCAATACCGCCCCATGCACGCATCAGACCGCCGAATGGCCACTGGAAGATACTGTGCTTGCCGAACCAGCGCGCATTCAGGCGCAGCACGAACTTCAGCGCGATGAAGATCACGAAATCCCAGTTGGAGGTATGGTGGGCACCGATGGCGACGAACTTGTCGAGCTTCGGCAACTGCCCCTCGATGCGCCAGCCCATGAGTTTCAACACGCTACGGCCCAGCCATTCGGCAGCCGGGTTGCGCGGTAAGAAGTTACCGGACATCTAACACCTTCGATTTTTCTTGTTTTCATGCCGCACGCCATTGGCATCCTGGCGGGTTTCACCCGCCCTACGGCTCGCCCATCCGGCGGATCGCAATCCGCTCAGCGCTGGCACTTCGGGCAGTAGACACTGGCGCGCTGTCCCAGCTTGACCTCGCGCAGCGTACTGCCGCATACCTTGCAGAACTCACCGCCACGCCCGTAAGCGTACAGCTCCTGCTGGAAGTAGCCGGGCTGACCATCGCCGCCGACGAAGTCACGCAGCGTCGTGCCACCGCGCTCGATGGCATGGGCGAGAATGCGTTTGATCTCCTCGGCCAGGCGCAGGTAGCGCGCCCGCGAAATCGAACCGGCCTCGCGGCGTGGGTCGATACCGGCGGCGAACAGCGCCTCGGTGGCGTAGATGTTGCCCACCCCCACCACCACGGCGTTATCCATGATGAAGGGTTTGACCGCCATGCTGCGTCCACGCGATAGCTGGAACAGACGCTCGCCATCGAACAGCCCGCCCAACGGCTCCGGACCGAGCTTGCTGAGCAATTCATGGCGCAACGGATCTTCGCTCCACAACAGCGCGCCGAACCGACGAGGATCGGTGTAGCGCAGCGCCAGCCCCGATTCCAGCTCGATATCCACATGCTCGTGCTTGGCCGCAGCCAGACCGCACTCCACCAGGCGCAGGCTACCGGACATGCCCAGGTGGCCGATCAGGCTGCCGGCCTCGGCCTTGATCAACAGGTACTTGGCGCGCCGCTCCACGCACTCGATACGCTGACCGGAGAGGCGAATGTCCAGGTCTTCCGGAATCGGCCAGCGCAAACGACGCTCACGCACGATCACGCGGCTGACACGCTGCCCCTCCAGGTAAGGCGCTATACCGCGGCGAGTGGTTTCGACTTCAGGCAATTCGGGCATATATAACCAGGGCTGATCAGTGGAGGCTTTGCGGTTGCAGGAACGACGCGGCGCTTCATTCGCGAATGAGTTCGTGCCTACCGATAACAACGTTTGAAGGGCCGGTCACTCGACTGCATCAGGCCGCACCCAGGTCGCGGATGCTCTCGCGCAGGTTCTCGAAGTCGTACTCCGACAGGCCGACATAATCCAGCACCAGTGCTTCGATGCCGTTCCACTCGTGGTCTTCGGCCTGGTTGCCCAGCACCTGATAACTGCGACAGATGTGCTCGGCCATCTTCAGGATGGCCAGGAGATTCTTCAGCTGCGCATCACGGCTATTGTCGTCGCTGAATATTGCCAGGGCATTGTGGTGATTGGCGATCGCCTCGCACAGGTGCATCGGCAGGTTCCACGACTTGGCGGTGAAATAGCCGACCACGGCATGGTTGGTATTGAGCAGACGGTTCTCGGTATCGACCACGCGCCGATCACGGCTGGCACTGGCGTAGGACTCCTCGAGGACATCCATGTAGTTGGGGAAGCGCTTGAGCATCAGCGGGATGCCGCAGTTGTGGAACAGCCCCAGGGTGTAGGCCTCGTCCATCGACTCGCAGCCGATGCGCTTGGCCAGCGTCATGCAGGTCATGGCCACGTCCTGGGCGGTATCCCAGAAGCGGTTCAGGGTGACGATGGTCTCGTCGCTCATCTCCCCACGGATCGACAGGGCGTTGACCATGTTGATCACCGAGCGGCTGCCCAGCAGGTTGACGGCACGCTGAATCGAACTGACCTTGTTGACCAGACCGAAATACGGCGAATTGACGATCTTCAACAACGCCCCGGACAGGCCTGGATCCTGACTGATCAGACGCGAAATGGCCTTGAGATCCGGATTGGGCATGACCTGTTCGAACTGCAGGTCGACCATGATCTGCGGCTGCGGTGGCACACTGATTCCCTGCAGAAACTTCTGGATCTGCTCGGCGGAAAGTTCTTTGTCCATGGGAGCGAAAGGAAAGGGTGATGGAGCGCACAGTCTACCCTGCACGCGGTGACTTTTGCCCAGCCCAGTGACGGGAAATATGCATGCCCGAACAGACCGACGGCAACGCGCCTTGCGCCACTCTGCAAGCAGCCGTCGAGCGGCTCGTTTAGAATGCGCGTTTTTGCCCGACGGAGCCCACCATGTCCCTGCCCAGCCTGCGCCTGAAAGCCAATGCCGACCGACGCCTGCGCGCCGGCCACCTGTGGGTATACAGCAACGAGATAGACGTCACCACCACGCCGCTGCACGCATTCGAGGCCAGCGACCAGGCGATTCTCGAAGCCGCTGGCGGCAAGCCGCTGGGCATCGTCGCCATCAGCCCGAACAACCTGATCTGCGCCCGCCTGCTGTCGCGCGACGTCAGGCACGTGCTGGACAAGTCCCTGCTGGTACACCGGTTGAACGTTGCCCTGAGCCTGCGCGAACGCCTGTTCGACAAGCCCTGCTACCGCCTGGTGTACGGCGACTCCGACCTGCTGCCGGGTCTGGTGGTCGACCGCTTCTTCGACATCCTCGTCGTGCAACTGGCATCGGCCACCATGGAGCGCCACAAGGACGACGTGCTCGCCGCACTGATCCAGGTGCTCAAGCCCAGCGGCATCCTGTTCAAGAACGATTCCAGCGCGCGCGACGCCGAAGGGCTGCAACGCTACGTCGACACCGCCTACGGGGTGGTACCGGAGTGGGTAGCGCTGGAAGAGAACGGCGTGAAGTTCGAGGCGCCGGTGATCGAAGGCCAGAAGACCGGCTGGTTCTATGACCATCGCATGAACCGTGCGCGCCTGGCCCCCTATGTCAAAGGCAAGCGCGTGCTCGACCTGTTCAGCTACATCGGTGGCTGGGGCGTACAGGCCGCCGCCTTCGGCGCCAGCGAAGTGTTCTGCGTCGACGCCTCCGGCTTCGCCCTCGACGGCGTGGAGCGCAACGCCACGCTCAACGGTTTCGCCGAGAAGGTCACCTGCGTGGAAGGCGATGTGTTCGCCGCGCTGCGCGAACTCAAGGCTGGCGAAGAGCGCTTCGACGTGGTGATCGCAGACCCACCCGCGTTCATCAAACGCAAGAAGGACATCAAGAACGGCGAGGCGGCCTATCGCCGTCTCAACGAAACCGCCATGCGCCTGCTGAACAAGGACGGCATCCTGGTCAGCGCCAGCTGTTCCATGCACCTGGAAGAAGACAACCTGCAGAACATCCTGTTGACCAGCGCTCGCCATCTGGATCGCAACATCCAGTTGCTCGAGCGCGGCGCCCAGGGCCCGGATCACCCCGTGCACCCGGCCATCAATGAAACGCGCTACATCAAGAGCCTGACCGTTCGCCTGCTGCCCAACAGTTGATCAGAGGGGCGCGCCACGTGCCCCCATGACTGCGGAACAGGCATGACTTCGCAGCGGACAGTCTTGTGCAGCGCGGCTCCGAGCGGTACGAACTCACGGCTCAATATCGACGGCGCGCGCCGACCTTGAGTCGAAAGACTGAACATGACGCGCTCCGCCACCCGGACTGCGTCCATGCGTACCAGGACTCGGCGCCCTCTCCCGTATCTGCCGACAATAGTCGGCAGCCCCCCACAGGCTGGTCAAGCACCCCCGTGCAATCACCGGAGCAGCACCCTTGATCAGCCCTGGGAAACGCATTTCCGCGTAGGCGTACAGGCGCTTGAGCACCCTGAGCGGCTGCTCGAGCCTGGCACGTACCTGCGCCTTGCATCAGGCCAGATCCGCCGTCCCTACCAGGCATGTGCCTTCCCTCCGAATGCAGTGCGCACTGCCCTTCGCGGCCCGGTGTTTTTCGGATTCACGCTTGCCGTCCCGTTCTTCGCACCGCCGGGAACCTGACTCGCTGTCCCACGGCACAGCGAGCCAATCAATGAAATCGATTCTCATTCATGATTCGTTCAGCAACCGCTCGCTAGTTTCTTCCTACTAGATGAATTGAGCAGTTGCCGGATTGTCGCGCCTTTGGCCGCTAGTCGGAGAGGTTCACGCAAATGCGCTTGATCATCATCAGTTCCAATTCCAGGGATTCAATGAACTCAACCAAAGCCCTGAAGCGCCTGCCTTGAGCGCTCGGCACTTGAGACACTGATTAGGGAGGGCTATGACTGAGACAGCTGAGAACGACGCGTTCCTGCTATTTACCAACGTGAAGAAGACCTACGACCACAAGACGCTTGTGGTCGAGAACTTCAACCTTAATGTGAGCAAGGGTGAATTCATCACCTTGCTCGGCCCTTCCGGCTCCGGCAAGACCACCTGCCTGATGATGCTCGCCGGCTTCGAAGACGTGACCAGCGGCAAGATCCTGATCAACGGCCGCGACGTTACCAGCATCGCTCCCTATGCGCGCAACATCGGCATGGTGTTCCAGCAGTACGCCCTGTTCCCGCACATGACCATTAGCGAGAACCTCGCTTATCCGCTGAAGGTTCGCAAGATGCCAGGGGACGAGATTCGCGCCAAGGTCGAGCAGTACCTCACCCTGGTCGAATTGCAGGCGTTCGGTGGTCGCTATCCGGGGCAGTTGTCCGGCGGCCAGCGCCAGAGGGTGGCCCTGGCGCGAGCGCTGATCTTCGCGCCGGACATCGTGCTGATGGACGAACCCCTGGGCGCACTGGACAAGAAGCTGCGCGAGCAGATGCAGTTCGAGATCAAGCGCCTGCACGAACAACTCGGATTCACTGTCATCTACGTGACCCATGATCAGACCGAAGCACTGACCATGAGCGATCGTATCGCCGTGTTCAACGATGGCGTGGTACAGCAGTGCGCGCCCCCTCACGTGCTTTATGAACGCCCGGCCAACCTTTTCGTCGCCGACTTCATCGGTGAGAGCAACAAGCTGCCCGGCGTGATCGAGAGTGTGGGGGACGAACATGTCGAAGTGCGTCTGGATGACGGTGGCCTGGTCAGTGCGCTGAAGGCCAACTGCACGCAAATCGGCCAGCCCACCATCGTTTCGGTACGTCCGGAGAAACTCAACATCACCGACCGAATCGACGGTAACGGCAATCTGGTCATCGCCTACTTCGTCACCCGTCACTACGTTGGCGAATGCATCCGCTACCACTTCAAGACCCCTGATGGCAACGAGCTCGTGGTGAAGAGCCTGAACGACAGTTCAGCCCCTCACCTCGATTTTCGGCAAACAGTTGCCCTGACCTGGCGCCCGGACGACAGCCAGGCCTTGGAACGACCGTAATTCATCCTTCACTCACCCAGAAGCAAATGGAGCAAAACAATGACTAGATCACTGCATGCATGCGTTTCCACCTTCGCTCTGATGGCGGCATTGGGGCTGACAGCAAGCAAAGCCGTAGCCCAGGACAGTCTCACGGTAGTTTCCTGGGGCGGCGCCTACGGGGCGGCACAGAAGAAACACGTCATCGACCCCTACCAGAAGAAAACCGGAGTCAAGGTGCTGTTCGAGGACTATTCCGGCGGCATTGCCGAGATCAAGGCCCAGGTCGAGTCAGGCAATGTCCAGTGGGACGTAGTCGACTTCGAGGTGATCGATCTGGAGCGCGCCTGCTCCGAAGGTCTGCTGGAAACCTTCGACCACAGCGCTTTGCCGCCTGGCATCGATGGCACTCCGGCCGCCGAGGACTTCATCCCCGAAGCCCTGGCCAGCGAATGCGCCATTGGCAACATGGTCTGGTCCGTGGTGTTCGCCTTCAACGACAAGACCATTGGCAAGACCAAGGCTGCGACCATCGGTGACTTCTTCGACACTGCCAAGATTCCGGGTAAGCGCGCCATGCGCAAACGCCCACAGGTGAACATGGAATGGGCCCTGCTGGCTGATGGCGTAGCACCGGAAAAAGTCTATGAGGTACTCGCCACCGAGCAAGGTCAGAAGCGCGCCTTCGACAAACTGGCCAGTATCAAGAAAGACATCGTCTGGTTCGACTCCTGGTCGCAGGCGCCGCAACTGCTCAACGATGGTGGAGCAGTGCTGGTGCAGTCTGCCAATGGCCGTTTCTACGACGCCATCGTGCAGGAGAAGAAGCCATTCGAGATCATCTGGGACAGCCATATCTACGACCTCGATGCCTGGGCCATCGTCAAGGGCTCGAAGAAGAAAGACCTGGCGATGGAGTTCATCAAATTCGCCTCCGGCTCCAAACCATTGGCAGGCATGCCGGACGTGGCCTACGGCTCGACCCGCAAGTCGTCCACACCGCTGGCAGATCCGAAAGCCACACCACACCTGCCGACAGCGCACCTGAAGAAAGGCATTCAGGCTGACTCCAAGTTCTGGGCCGACTATGGCGAGTCGCTGGGCGAGAAATTCAACGAGTGGCTGTTGAAGTAACTCGCGATGGCCCTTCCTCCTCTGGAAGAGGGGCCTGTCTGACGGAGAAATACCTTGTCCTTCCTGACCGCCAGCGAAGCCGGCCAAGCCGCCAGCGCCCGTCGCAAGAAACGCCTTGCCGCCTTTCTCTTCGTGGTACCGCTGCTGCTGTTCATCATCGTGACCTTCGTCGCCCCGATCGGCACCATGCTGTGGCGCAGCGTGTATCACCCGACGGTAGCCGAACTGATTCCCTTGACCCTGGCCAAACTCGAACACCGGGACAATCATCACCAGTTGCCGGACGACAGGACTCTGCAGGTCTTCGTCTCCGAATTGCACGCGCTCAACGAGCAGCGCCTGTCCGGCAAACTGTCCGAGGAGCTCAACCGCGCCTATACCGGCATGTCCAGCGTGGTCAAATCCAGCGCCCGGCGCATCGGTCAACTGGACGCGCAGGAGCTACAAACCCAGGGCGTACAGACTCTGCTCGACGCCCACGAAAACTGGCACAAGCCGGAGTTGTGGTACGCCATCGAGCGCGCCGGCAAGATCTATACCTACGACTACTACCTGACCGCCCTCGACCTGGAGCTACACGCCAATGAAGGGGTACAGATACGCCAGGAAACGCAGGTCTATCTGCAGCTGTATTCCAAGACGCTGAACATGGCGCTGGTCATCACTCTGCTCTGCGCCCTGCTCGGCTACCCACTGGCGTACTACCTCGCCAGGCTACCGTCGAGCCGCGCCAATCTTCTGCTGGTGCTGGTGCTGCTACCGTTCTGGACCTCACTGCTGGTGCGCACCACGTCATGGATCGCCCTGCTGCAAAGCAACGGCGTGATCAATGCCTTCCTGATGGGCATCGGCCTGATCGAGCAGCCCTTCGAGATGCTCTATACCTCGTTCGCCACCGTCGTGGCGATGACCCATATCCTGCTGCCCTTCATGGTGCTGCCCCTGTACAGCGTGATGCGCGGCATCGACCCCAGTTACATGCGCGCCGCCCTGAGCCTGGGCGACAAACCGATCCCAGCCTTCGTCCGCATCCACTTCCCGATGACCCTGCCCGGTCTCAGCGCCGGCACATTGCTGGTGTTCATCATCTCGGTGGGTTACTACATCACCCCGGCGCTGGTCGGCGGTACCGATGGGCAGATGATCAGCAACATCATCGCCTTCCACATGCAGCGCTCGAACAACTGGGAGCTGGCCGCCGCACTGGGCTCGCTGCTGCTGGGCCTGATCCTGCTGCTGTACTGGGTGTACGACCGTTTCGTCGGCGCCAGCAATATCAAGTTGGGATGAGACCATCATGAAGATCCCCGCCTATTACGGTTTCTGGCACCACCTCGGCAATTGGCTGCTACGTGGCACATCCTGGCTGGTGCTGCTGTTCCTGATCCTGCCGATCCTGGTCATCGTGCCGCTGTCGTTCAACGCCGAGCCGTTCTTCAGCTTCACCGAAGGCATGCTCACCCTCAACCCCGAGGCCTACTCGTTACGCTGGTACCGGGAAATCCTCGCGGATCCGAAATGGGTACTGGCGATCAAGAACAGCTTCCTCATCGGCATCCTCTCCACCCTCCTCGCCACAGTATTGGGCACCTGCGCCGCCGTGGGCCTGGCGCGCGACGAGATGCCGTTTCGCCGTTTCATCACCGCCCTGCTGCTGTCGCCGATGATCGTGCCGCTGATCATTACCGCCGCCGGCATGTTTTTCTTCTACTCCAACCTGAACCTGGCCGGTGGCTATCTGGGCGTGATCCTGGCGCACGCGGCGCTGGGCACGCCCTTCGTCATCATCACCGTCACCGCCACGCTAATCGGCTTCGACTACAGCCTGGCACGCGCGGCACTGAATCTCGGCGCCACGCCGATACGCGTGTTCTTCGACGTGATAATGCCGTTGATCCGCCCCGGGGTGGTCTCCGGCGCGCTGTTCGCCTTCATCACCTCGTTCGACGAAGTGGTGGTGATCCTGTTCATGGCCGGCCCGCAGCAACGCACCATTCCCCGGCAGATGTTCTCGGGCCTGCGCGAGCAGATCAACCCGAGCATCCTGGCCATTGCCACGCTCCTGATTCTGATGTCCATCGCCCTGCTGATGACAATCGAACTGCTGCGCCGCCGCGCCGAGCGGATGCGTGGCATCGAGATTCCGCAATGAGTCCGTCGGGCTGAACATCTCCCCCTGTCGTCGCCCCGGCACATATCCAGGGGCGACCAATCTCGATCAGTAACGCCAATATCCCAGCGTCAGGCTAATTTCCCGCTGTCCTCACGAGCTGCACGGACGATATGCTAGGTCGTCATACATGCAGAGCTCGTACCATGATCACTCCTTCTCATGAAGGCATCAGCCATCTTGTGGCCGACGCCCTCGCTCCGCCCTCGCCAATCCTCAGACCGGTAGAAAGACGCTTACGAGGACAGACCAACCTCAGGTGCAGTTAAGACGCTGGACTGCCCCTGACTGTCTCTAAGCGGCACCGGTTCACACATGAAGCGACCAGAACAGAGGCAGACGATATCCCGGTTCCGGGGCCTGTCCCAAACGAGCGAAGACTCACTCGGTCACTTCTATCGACGTTGGGCATCCTTCCTTCCCTGCTGCTCGCACACTACGAAGAATCCCCAACACCCGTGCCCGCACCGCGGTGGATTGCCCTCCCCGCGCAAAGAAGAGATAGAGCTAACGTGAACACGACAACGACGCTCTCCCGCCACGACCTCCCTCCTCGCAAGCAACCAACCGAAGGCACCGAAAGCATCTGCCTTCGCTGCCAATCGCAGCAGGCCCGACTATGCGCGCTCGCCCGTGCCCATGAACGAAAACGCATCGCCCGGGAGCTGCACGACGAATTGGGACAACAGCTGACCTCCCTTCAACAGGGATTGGGCGTACTTCGGATTCATCTCGGTCAGGATCGCCCTGACATGCTGGCTCATATCGAGCGCCTGACGACCATCGCCCACAGTGCCATCGATGTGATCCGCGAAATCCACAACGGTACTCCCACCCGGCAACTGCAACAGAACCTGACCAGCACGCTGGAGGGGCTGATAGACGAGTTCAGGCAACTGTCGGAAATCGACTGCCGCTACAACCTGCCCAAGCAAGGCATCGATCTGGAGCCTGGCCGTGCAGCGCACCTCTATCGCATCGTTCAGGAGTCATTGACCAATATCCTGCGCCACGCCAATGCCAGTCGTGCCGAGGTCAGCCTGGAACGTCGCGAGAATGACTATGTCCTTGAGATATTCGATGACGGCCAGGGCTTCATCCTCAGCGACATCCTGCCCGACTCCACAGGACTGTCGGGCATGCGCGAACGCGGCAAGCAGCTCGGCGGCCCGGTGATCATATTCAGTCACCCGGGCCAGGGCACCATCGTCCAAGCCATATTCCCCGTCACAATCAATCCATAAGGAATGCCTATGATCAACCTGATGATCGTCGACGATCACACGATCATGCGCGAAGGCCTGAAGCGGCTGTTCGAACTGGACAAGGACATCCATATCGCTGAAGAGGCGGCCAACGGTCTACAGGCCCTCGAGCGTCTGAGAACGACCCACGTAGACCTCCTGCTGCTCGATATCAGCATGCCCGGCCTGAGCGGCGAAGCTCTGATATCACGCGTCATCCACCAACACCCGAACCTGCCCATCCTGGTTCTGAGCATGCACCGAGACCCACACGTGGCAATGCGCGTGTTGCGCTCGGGCGCCACCGGCTACCTGACCAAGACCCAGTCGCCCGAAACACTGATCGCAGCGGTGAAGAAGGTCAGCACCGGCGCACGCTACATAGATCCGGATCTGCTCGAACAGATCGCGCTCAACAGCCTCAAGCCCAACCCGCCGAGCGGCCTGGACAGCCTGACCAACCGAGAGTTCCAGATCATGCGACTGCTGGCAGATGGCCTTAGTGTCAACCAGATCGCCGAGCAGTTGATGATCAGCAACAAGACCGTCAGCACGCATAAGATAAATCTGATGGAGAAAATGGGCTTTTCCAGCAATGCCGACCTGATCAAGTTCGCCAGCAAACTCAGCACGTCCGAACCCGACTGAGGATTTCCCTAGCCTCGATCGGGGGAAATTCACGCACAAATCCAGCACATCCCGATGCCCCCCGCCAAAGTGCCTCATGCATGCTCCAAATGTCGATGGAACGATGACAGGCACCCTGCAGGAATTCCCCCCTCAAGCCTGGCAATTGTTCCGCGATCACCTGATCCCAGACGTCGCGGAGCCAAGAAGTGCGCGATCCAAACCTCCCCCTGGTTATCTCATCGCTGACGCTGCTGGCCGGCATCGTTGCCGTTCTTCTGGTCGGGCCTGGCGGGCTTGGCATCACTCCTACACTACTGGGTCTGGCCTTGGCCGGAGGCGCACTCCTCTGGCAGCAACGGAGGCGCCAGCCGCTGTCGCAGGCAACCGACATCCCGGCGACGGAAGAAAAACAGCCGCCGCGGGATGTAGAAGAGTTGTGCGAACAGACGCTGCCATTGTGGTCGCAACAGATCCATTCGGCACGATCGCACACCGAGGAATCCATCAGTGCACTGAGCGAGCGTTTCGCCAACCTCGCCGTGCGCATCCAGCAGAGCCTGGGCAACGGGCCCGAGCGCGAAGCGGGCAACCGCCTCGTCGCGCTTCTTTCCACCAGCCAGCATGAGCTGGACATGATCATCATGGCCCTGCGCGAAGCGCTGGCCAGCAAGGAGTCCCTGCTCAAGGAAGTCATGGAGCTGTCGAGCTTCACCGATCAGTTGCAGGAGATGGCCCAGGACGTGGCCGACATCGCCAAGCAGACCAACCTGCTGGCGCTCAATGCCGCGATCGAGGCCGCGCGCGCAGGCGAGAGTGGTCGAGGCTTCGCCGTGGTCGCCGACGAAGTGCGCAAGCTGTCCACCATGTCCGGCAGTACCGGCCAGCGTATCGGCGAGACGGTGAGCATCGTCAACACCGCGATCCACAAGACTCTGAACATCTCCCGCGAATACGCCAAGACCGATGCCATCACCCTGAACAACGCCAGCGACGTCATCAAGGGCGTGATCACGCGTTTCCACCAGAGCGCCGGCGGCATCGTCAGCCATAACGAAGCGATGCGCAGCCAGAGCGAAGCCGTAGCTCAGGACATTGCCGACGTGCTGGTATCCCTGCAGTTCCAGGATCGCATCAGCCAGATGCTGGGACATGTCAGCGGCGACATCGACAAGCTGCTCGAACAGATCGACTCGCGCAACGAACTGCGCCGTCTCGGCCACGAACCACCGGTGCTGGACATCTCCCGCTGGCTGGACGAACTGGCCCAGACCTACACCATGCCCGAGCAGCATGACATCCACCGGGGCGAAGCACCCGGCAAGCGCAACGATTCCGAAATCACTTTCTTCTGAGGTTCTCCATGGCCAAGACCGTACTCATCGTCGACGACTCCGCCTCCATTCGGCAGGTGGTCAGCATCACGCTCAAGGGCGCTGGCTACGACGTGATCGAAGGCTGCGACGGCAAGGACGCACTGGGCAAACTGGACGGGCGCAAGGTGCACCTGATCATCAGTGACGTGAACATGCCGAACATGGACGGCATCACCTTCCTCAGGAACGTCAAGCAGCTACCTGCCTACAAGTTCACCCCGGTGATCATGCTCACCACCGAGGCCGGTGAAGCGAAAAAGGAAGAGGGTCGCGCCGCCGGGGCCAAGGCCTGGGTGGTCAAGCCGTTCCAGCCCGCGCAGATGCTCACGGCCGTCTCCAAGCTGATCCTGCCGTGAGGCCCACGCCATGACAGAAGCGTCGGGCGAGAACCTGTATCGCATCCTGCCCCTGGAGGGCGGGTTGACCATCTATAGCGTCAGCGAGCACATGGAGTTGCTCCTGCGCGCGCTGGCGCCCGGCGCGGAAGTAGAACTGGATCTCTCGGCTCTCGACGAGCTGGATTGTGCAGGCCTTCAGTTGCTGGTGCTGGCCAAGCAGGAGGCCAGCCGCCAGGGCTGCCTGCTGCGCCTGAGCCACCACAGCCCGGCGGTGATCGAGGCGTTCGAGCTCAGCGGACTCGCCTCGTTCTTCGGCGACCCCATCCTGATCAAACCCAGCGACGAGTAACTCGGTATGGATATGGACGAAGTACTCAAGATCTTCATCGCTGAAAGCCGGGAACTGCTCGAACTGATGGAGGAAGCACTGCTCCTGTTGGAAAGTGCCCCCGAAGACACCGATATCATCAATGCCATCTTTCGAGCCGCCCACACGATCAAGGGCTCGGCGGGGTTGTTCGGCCTCGATCTGATCGTCGACTTCACCCATATCGCCGAAAGCGTGCTCGACCGCATACGCAACGGTGAGCTGCACTTCGACGAAACGCTCACGGCGTTGTTCCTGGAGGTCGGCGACCACCTTGGCAAGCTCATCACCCACCTTGACGAAGGCCATGACCTCGAACAGCTCGACGCCGAGAGCCTGGCGCAGAACCAGCAGCTTGGAGAACGCCTGAGCGCCTACATGGCGCCCTCGAGAAATACCGGTGCAATGCCGGCCCATCATGAGCGGATCGAGCGCAGCACCCAGGACGGGCTCAGTGCCGACCACTGGCACCTCTCCTTGCGCTTCGGCCCGGACACCCTGCGCAACGGCATGGATCCGCTATCGTTGCTGCGCTATCTCAACACCTTTGGACGTATCGTCAATATCGTTCCGTTGCTCGACCGCGTACCGCCAGCGGCCGAGATGGATCCCGAGACCTGCTATCTCAGCTTCGAGGTGGCCTTCGCCAGCGAAGCCGACAAGGCCACCATCGAAGGTGCCTTCGAATTCGTGCGCGAGGACAGCCTGATCCGCATCCTGCCACCCCACAGCAAATCCAACGAATACCTCGAACTGATCCGCGCCCTTCCCGAAGAAGACATGCGCCTGGGTGAAATCCTCATGCGTTGCGGCACCCTGACCGCCGCCGAGCTGCAGGATGTGCTGCACGCCCAGGTTCAGGGGCAACAGGAGGCCGAGGCACGCCCCATTGGCCAGGTGCTGATGGAGGAAAGCCTGGTGCAACCTCCAGTGATCGCCGCGGCGTTGCAGAAACAGCAACAGGTCAAGGAAAACCGTAACAACGAGAACAACCTGATCCGCGTCGACGCCGGCAAACTCGACCAACTGATCAACCTGGTCGGGGAACTGATCATCGCGGGTGCTGGCGCACGCATGACCGCCCAGCAGTGTGGGCATGCCGAGATGCTGGAGTCCACCGAGCAGCTTTCACGTCTCGTCGAAGAGGTTCGCGACTCGGCTCTGACCCTGCGCATGGTGCAGATCGGTGCCACCTTCAACCGCTTCCAGCGCGTGGTGCGCGACGTATCACGCGAGATCGGCAAGGACATCGCTCTGTCGATCAGCGGCGGCGAAACCGAGCTGGACAAGACCGTCGTCGAACGCATCACCGACCCGCTCACCCACCTGGTACGCAACGCCATGGATCATGGCATCGAGCCCCTCGCCGTACGCCAGGCACGCGGCAAGCCGGGACAGGGCAACGTGCGCCTGAATGCCTACCACGACGCAGGCAGTATCGTGCTGGAGGTCACCGACGATGGCGGCGGGCTGGATCCGCAGCGCATTCTCGCCAAGGCACGTGAGCGCGGACTGATCAGCGAAGGGCAGGTGCTGACCGAGAAGGAAACCTTCAACCTCATCTTCGAGCCCGGCTTCTCCACGGCAGACCAGGTCAGCAACCTCTCCGGACGCGGCGTCGGTATGGATGTGGTCAAGCGCAACATTTCTGCGCTGCGCGGCAACATCGAACTGGACAGCATCCTGGGCGAAGGCACCTGCGTGCGCATTCGCCTGCCACTGACCCTGGCGATCATCGACGGCTTCCTGGTCGGTGTAGGCCAGGCGGGCTACGTGATCCCGCTGGATCTGGTCGAGGAGTGCATCGAGCTCGAAGCGGGCGCATGCCATGACCGTGGACATATCTCCCTGCGCGGCGAGGTGCTGCCATTCATCCGCCTGCGCGAGCTCTTCGATGAGCAAGGCCAACCGCCACGGCGCGAGAACGTGGTGGTGGTCAGCTATGCCGGCCAGCGCGCCGGACTGGTGGTGGATCACCTGATGGGCGAATTCCAGACCGTGATCAAACCCCTGGGCAAGCTGTTCGGCACCTGTCGAGGGATCGGTGGATTCACCATTCTGGGCAGCGGAGCCGTCGCCCTGATCCTGGACATCCCCAGCCTGCTGACTGATCTCGCCCATCCGACCAGCAGCGTCACTGCGCTGGCTAGCGAAGCCTGAACTCAACGACAGAGTCCCCACCGCCATGAGCCTCCCCAGTAGCCCGCCCCGTGTCGAGCAACCTCCGCCAGCCAACAGCGTCACTGCGCTCGCTCCCATAGCGCCGGAACAGAGCGCGCCCCAGCAGTACCTGACCTTTGAACTCAATGCGCGCCGCTACGCACTGGACGGCCTGTGCGTGCGCGAGATCATCGAATACCCACAGCTGACCCGAGTGCCCATGGCTGCAACGTGCATCCACGGCGTCATCAATCTGCGCGGTGCCGTGGTACCGGTGATCGACCTGAGCCTGCGCTTTGGCCAGGGCGCAAGCCGGATCGACAAACGCACCTGCATCATCATCGTGGAGGTGACGGACGATGAGGACGCCCACGTACTGGGCATCATCGTCGATGCCGTCAGCGAAGTGCTCGAAGTGTCCACCGGCCAGGTGCGCCCGGCTCCTGCCTTCGGCAACCCCGTCCGGGCCGACTTCATACATGGCATGGTCCGCCAAGGTGATGAATTCATCGTTCTGCTGACCATCGACGACACCCTGGCGGTTGCCGAAATCGCGGCTTCCGGCAGCAGCACCCCCGCCCGACAAGCGCCTGAGCGCCCGACCAGGTAATACGGAGAGAAGTAACCATGTTCAAGAATATGAAAGTGGCGACCAAGCTTGGCCTGGGCTTTGGCTCGGTCGTGGCCCTGCTGGTGCTGGCAACCCTGCTCGGGATCATGCGCATGAGCGCGATCAACGCGGCCAATGATTTCATCGTGTCTGATCGCTACCCCAAGACCGTTCAGTCCAACACCATCAAGGAAGAAACCCTCAACCAGGCACGCCTGGTTCGCGATCTCATCATCCGTGACGACCCGGCGGCCGACGCGAAGAACATGGAAGGCATCACCGTCAGCCGTGAACGCCGCGCCGGTGCCTACGAAGAGCTGCAGAAGACCGTGAACACCCCTCAGGGTCGCGAGATCCTGGCACGCATCAATGCCGCTCGCGTGCTGGTCGGGCAACGCTATGAAGAACTGTTCACCTTCGTCGACGACAGAGAGCGCGCACTGGTTTACCTCTACGACCAGGTGATCCCGGCCAACAATGAATTGCTGGCCGCTGCCCAGGCCATGGTGGACTTCCAGAGCGACCTGATGGACAAGAGCGCGGACGAAGCGACGGAGCTCTACGAAGAGTCGCGCATGCAACTGATGATCATCGGTGGCGTGGCCGTGCTGATCTCGGTTCTGCTCGCCTGGCTGATTACCCACAGTCTGCTGCGCCAACTGGGTGGCGAGCCGGGTTACGCCGCCGAAGTGGTCACCCGCATCGCCGAAGGTGACCTGCGGGTCGAGGTCACCACCCGCAATGGCGACACCACCAGCATGCTCGCCGCCATCAAGAGCATGTCGCAACGCCTGGCCCAGATCATTTCCGAAGTACGTAGCTCGGCCGATGCCCTGACCAGCGCGTCCGAGGAAATTTCCGCCACGGCCCAGAGCATGAGCCAGGCAGCGTCCGAACAGGCTGCGTCGGTGGAGGAAACCAGCGCCTCGATGGAGCAGATGTCGGCGTCCATCGCGCAAAATACCGAGAACGCGCGCATCACCGACGGCATGGCCAGCAAGGCCAACGGCGAGGCCCGCGAGGGCGGTCAGGCAGTCAAGGAAACCGTCAGCGCGATGAAGACCATTGCCGACAAGATCGGCATCGTCGACGACATCGCCTACCAGACCAACCTGCTGGCGCTCAACGCCGCCATCGAAGCAGCACGTGCCGGCGAGCATGGCAAGGGCTTCGCCGTTGTCGCCGCCGAAGTGCGCAAACTGGCCGAGCGCAGCCAGGTTGCCGCGCAAGAAATCGGCGAAGTGGCCAAGTCCAGCGTACAACTGGCCGAACGAGCGGGCACCCTGCTCGACGAGATCGTGCCCTCCATCGCCAAGACCTCGGATCTGGTGCAGGAAATCTCTGCCGCCTCCGAGGAGCAGAGCTCCGGTGTCGGTCAGATCAGCACTGCGATGAACCAGCTCAACGAGATCACTCAGCAGAACGCCTCGTCGTCCGAGGAGTTGGCGGCCACTGCCGAGGAAATGAGCGGCCAGGCCGAACAGCTGCAACAGCTGATGGACTTCTTCAAACTCAACAGTATGGCCACCGGGCGCGTCCAGCAACGCCATGTCCAGGCACAGCGTCCGAGCCATTCGGCCCGCGCACAGCAGAGTGACGACGATGCGGCGATGTCCATGGCCGGCGGCCTGCCAGCCGGTTACGTGCGCTTTCAGGAGTAGCCGATGGCTGCCGCAATCAGCAATGCTGCCGGCCAGTACCTGACCTTCACCCTGGCGCAGGAATTGTTCGCCGTCGATATCCATGCCGTGCGCGAGATCATCGAGTACGGCCGGCTGACCAGCGTGCCGATGATGCCGCCGAGCATCCTCGGCGTCATCAACCTGCGCGGGGCCGTGGTGCCCGTCATAGACCTCGGCCTGCGTTTCGGTGGCAGCGCCACCGTGATCGGCCCGCGCACCTGCATCGTCATTCTGGAGATCGCCTCGCGCGATGGCCTGCGCGTGATCGGCATGGTGGTCGACGCCGTCAACGAAGTGCTGGAGCTGGGCAGCGGGCAGATCGAGCCGCCGCCCAGCTTCGGCAATCGCATCCGCGCCGACTTCATTCGCGGCATGGGCAAGCTGGATGATCGTCTGGTGGTTCTGCTCGACGTCGGGCGGGTACTGTCCGACGATGAAATCGCTCTGCTCGAGCAGGCTGGCACACATGGCGCCACGGCACAGGAAGGCCCATGAACAGCAACACCGCCATCGCCCTGAGCGATCAGGAGTTCAGCAGGTTTCGTCAGTTGATCCACGAGATCGCCGGGATCAGCCTGTCCGACGCAAAGAAGCCGCTGGTAGCCGGACGCCTGAGCAAGCGCCTGCGCGAGTTCGAGCTCGACAGCTATGGCGAGTATTTCCGTCGCCTGAGCCAGAGCCCTGCCGAGCTGCAAACCTGCGTCGACCTGCTGACCACCAATGAAACCTATTTCTTTCGCGAGCCCAAGCACTTCGACTTCCTCCGCGAGCGCCTGCAGCAGCCGGGCCTGATCCCCGGCGGACGTCCGCTACGTATCTGGAGCGGTGCCTGCTCCAGCGGCGAAGAGCCTTACAGCATCGCCCTGCTGCTGGCCGATGTGCTCGGCGACAAACCATGGGAGATCCTTGCGTCGGATATCAGCCAGCGGGTGCTGGATCGTGCCCGCGCCGGGGTCTATCGTGTGCAGGACAGCGAAGACATCCCGCGCCGGATGCTGGTTCGCCATTGTTTTCGCGGTGTCGGTGCCAACGAGGGCAACCTGCTGATCGACCCTGCTCTGCGCCGGCGCGTCCGCTTCGAGCAGATCAACCTGAATAACTCATTGCCGGAAGTCGGTCAATTCGACGTGATCTTCCTGCGTAACGTCATGATCTACTTCGACGGTGACACCAAGCGTCAGGTCGTGAAACGCCTGCTGAGCCGCCTGCGGCCAGGTGGTTATTTTCTGATCAGCCACTCGGAAAGCCTCAATGGCATCGATGACACGCTCAAGGTCGTGAAGCCGTCGATCTACCGCAAACCCGATGCCTAGGCCCGTTGCACCGCGTGACGTCTATCTGCAACCCGGCGATCTGCACTTCGCAGGCGTCGGCACGCGCATCCGCACGTTGCTCGGTTCATGCGTCTCTCTGGTGTTCTGGCATCCACGCCACCGGCTGGGCGGGATGTGCCACTACATGTTGCCGACGCGTGGCAATCCGGGCCCGAAGCTCGATGGCCGCTACGGCGACGAAGCCATGCTCCTGCTGCTGGACGCCATCAGCGCCAGAGGAACACGGGCCAGCGAGTATCACCTGCGCATCTTCGGCGGTGGCAACATGTTTCCCAATGTCGGCGCGCGTGCCACGCGCCACGTTGGCCAGCAGAACATCGACATGGCGCATGAGCTGATTGCCAGGCATGGACTCGTGAGTCATGGCGAACACGTCGGCGGTACCGGTCACCGGCACCTGATCTTCGATATCTGGAGCGGCCAGTTGGCCCTGAAGCAATCCCCCCTCGTATCTGACAGTGGATGTCCCACTGGAGTACAACCTGCATGAAACCCATCAAAGTCATGATCGTCGACGACTCTGCCGTCGTCCGCCAGGTGCTGGCCTCGGTGCTGGCAGCCGACCCGGCGATCGAGGTTCTGGGCACCGCCGCCGATCCGCTGTTCGCCCTGAGCAAGATGGAGCGTGAATGGCCGGATGTGATCGTCCTCGACGTGGAAATGCCGCGTATGGACGGCATCACCTTCCTGAAGAAACTCATGGCTGAACGGCCGACACCGGTGGTGATCTGCTCGACCCTCACAGAGAAGGGCGCCAGCACCACCATGCAGGCGCTCGCCGCCGGCGCGGTGAGCATCGTCACCAAGCCGCAGATGAGCCTGCGCAAGTTCCTGGTCAATGCCAGCGACGACCTGCTCGGCGCGGTGAAGGCCGCAGCACGTGCCAACATGCGCCAGCTCGGCAAGAGCGCGCCGCCCGCGCCACCCAGACTGGGTGCCGACGCCCTCATCCCTGCCGGGCAGCCGGCCATGGCGCGCACCACCGAGCGGGTGGTCGCCATCGGCACCTCCACCGGCGGTACCCAGGCACTGGAGCATGTGCTCACCGCCCTGCCGCGCGTATGCCCCGGCATCGTCATCGTCCAGCACATGCCCGAGCGCTTCACCGCCGCCTTCGCCGAACGCCTCAACGGCCTGTGCCAGATCGAGGTGCTCGAAGCGCGCCATGGGGATCGGGTCGTTCCAGGCCGCGCCCTCATCGCCCCGGGCGGCCGCCACATGCTGCTCAAGCGCAGTGGTGCGCAATACATGGTGGAAGTGGTCGATGGCCCCCCTGTCAGCCGCCACAAACCCTCGGTGGATGTGCTGTTTCGCTCCACCGCCCGCGCCGCCGGCGCCAACGCCACCGGCATCATCATGACCGGCATGGGCGACGACGGGGCACGCGGCCTGCGCGAGATGTTCGAGGCCGGCGCCCAGACCATCGGCCAGGACGAGGCCAGTTGCGTGGTCTACGGCATGCCCAAGGAAGCGAAGAAGCTCGGCGCGGTCAGTCGCGAGATACCACTGGAGCAGATTCCCGCTGCCATCCTGCGCAGCTAGCCTGATCGCCGGCAGTCGCACCTGGCCTTCAGGTGCGACTGCCAGCGGAAAATCTTCAGGTCATTCGTGCGAAGCGACCACAGGCTCGCCATGAATGATGGCTGTCAGCACGGTTTCACCCGGACGAGACCCGATCCGTGAGTGCCCGCCGATGCGCATGCTGCTCATAGCGGCTCTGCTACCGGCGCCCCATACATCGTCCACCTCGAGGCCGCGGCCGCTGTCGCGGCTCCACACGCTACGTCCGCGTGCCAGCCTTTCCCTTGGCGCCTACGGCGGCGTAGAATCGAGGCATTTTCCGCCAGCCACCCTTCGGCGGACCTGTGAGCCCGGGCAGGCCGACGGAGATCCCGTTGCGCGCCATGCCACCTTGCGTTGCGGCCATCTACCGCCGAATCGCTCACCCACATAAATGCTTACCTGATTAGCCGCAGGAATCCGTCATGCCTGATTACCGCTCGAAAACCTCCACCCACGGTCGCAACATGGCTGGCGCCCGCGCCCTGTGGCGCGCCACCGGGATGAAGGACGAAGACTTCAAGAAGCCGATCATCGCCATCGCCAACTCCTTCACCCAGTTCGTACCGGGCCACGTGCACCTGAAGGATCTGGGCCAATTGGTCGCCCGCGAGATCGAGAAGCACGGTGGCGTGGCGAAGGAATTCAACACCATCGCCGTTGACGACGGCATCGCCATGGGCCATGACGGCATGCTCTATTCGCTGCCGAGCCGCGAGATCATCGCCGACTCCGTGGAGTACATGGTCAACGCCCACTGCGCCGACGCCATCGTCTGCATCTCCAACTGCGACAAGATCACCCCCGGCATGCTGATGGCCGCCCTGCGCCTGAACATCCCGGTGGTCTTCGTCTCCGGCGGCCCGATGGAAGCCGGCAAGACCAAGCTGGCCAGCCATGGCCTGGACCTGGTCGACGCCATGGTCATCGCCGCCGACTCCAGCGCCTCCGACGAGAAGGTCGCCGAGTACGAGCGCAGCGCCTGCCCGACCTGCGGCAGCTGTTCCGGGATGTTCACCGCCAACTCGATGAACTGCCTGACCGAAGCACTGGGCCTGTCCCTGCCGGGCAACGGTTCGACCCTGGCCACCCACAGCGACCGCGAGCAGTTGTTCCTGCGTGCCGGCCGCCTGGCCGTCGAGCTGTGCCAGCGCTACTACGGCGAAGGCGACGAGTCGGTGCTGCCGCGCAACATCGCCAACTTCAAGGCGTTCGAGAACGCCATGATGCTCGACATCGCCATGGGCGGTTCGACCAACACCATCCTGCACCTGCTGGCCGCGGCCCAGGAAGCCGAGATCGACTTCGACCTGCGCGACATCGATCGCCTGTCACGCAAGGTGCCGCAGCTGTGCAAGGTGGCGCCGAACATCCAGAAGTACCACATGGAAGACGTGCACCGCGCCGGTGGTATCTTCTCCATCCTCGGCGAGCTGGCCCGTGGCGGCCTGCTGCACACCGACGTGCACACCGTGCACAGCCCGAACATGGCCGAAGCCATCGCCCAGTGGGACATCACCCAGACCCGGGACGAAGCGGTTCACCACTTCTTCAAGGCCGGTCCTGCCGGCATCCCCAGCCAGACCGCGTTCAGCCAGAGCACCCGCTGGCCGAGCCTGGACGACGACCGCGAGAATGGTTGTATTCGTAGCGTCGAGCATGCTTATTCCCAAGAGGGCGGACTTGCGGTGCTGTACGGCAACATCGCCCTCGACGGCTGCGTGGTGAAGACCGCCGGCGTGGATGAGTCGATCCATGTGTTCGAAGGCACCGCCAAGGTGTTCGAGAGCCAGGACAGCGCGGTAAAAGGCATCCTCGCCGACGAAGTGAAGGAAGGTGACATCGTCATCATCCGCTACGAAGGTCCGAAAGGCGGCCCGGGCATGCAGGAAATGCTCTATCCGACCAGCTACCTGAAGTCCAAGGGCCTGGGCAAGGCGTGCGCCCTGCTCACCGACGGTCGCTTCTCCGGCGGCACCAGCGGCCTGTCCATCGGCCACGCCTCGCCGGAAGCCGCCTCGGGCGGCGCCATCGGCCTGGTCAAGGACGGCGACAAGGTGCTCATCGACATCCCCAACCGCAGCATCAACCTGCTGGTCAGCGATGAAGAACTGGCCACCCGCCGCGCCGAGCAGGACAAGAAAGGCTGGAAACCTGCCGCACCACGCGCGCGCAAGGTGACCACCGCCCTCAAGGCCTACGCCCTGCTCGCCACCAGCGCCGACAAGGGCGCCGTGCGCAACAAGGCGCTGCTGGACGGCTGATCTTCAGCCCTGCGGCATGGAAGGAGCCCGGCTCGGAGTCGGGCTTTTTTCTGTCTCCAGGTTTTGCATCTGCCAATGATCACCCGCAAGCTGGCAACTCGGTCACGCACGGGAGAAGTGCATGCGCATCGGTCTGATCGCCGACACCCACAACCTGCTGCGCCCCGAAGCGCTGGCGGCGCTGCGCGGTGTCGATCACCTGATCCATGCCGGTGACATCGGCGGACCACATATCCTCGAACAGCTCGAACGTATCGCTCCGCTTTCAGTGGTACGCGGCAACAACGATCAGGAGCCGTGGGCCGATGACATCCCCGAGCAACTGACGCTGCGCTTCGACGCCATCACGCTCTACGTGCTGCATGACCTCAAGCAACTGAACATCGATCCGGTCGCGCAGGGCATCGACGTGGTGGTAGCCGGCCATTCGCACAAGCCACTGCACGAAGAACGCAACGGCGTGCTCTACCTCAACCCCGGCAGCGCCGGGCCGCGGCGCTTCAAGCTGCCCGTTGGCGTGGGCATCCTGCATATCGAAGGTCGGCAGGTGCGGGCCGAACCGATCACGCTAGCCGTCTGATGCCGGCTAGCGCTCCGGACACTCCGATGCCGAGCGTCGCAGGGTGCGCCATGCGCACCGCCCACCATGAACGCCCCCCTCTGCACCTTGGCTATCATCTCTCCCGTCTCCTGTGATGGCTCAGGTGCGCACGACGCCCCCAGCCCCTTGAAAAACGTATCCGCCGAGTCCATCTAGGCAGATACAGCCTTTTTCCCGCCTGATGGAGCCCCCCATGACCCTCGACGAGCTCAACGCCATTCCCGGCGTGACCGCCAAGCCCGACGTCGCCACCGCCGACTTCGTCTACAACCACACCATGATCCGCGTGAAGGATCTGCAGAAGTCGCTGGATTTCTACACCCGCGTGCTGGGCTTCACCCTGCTGGAGAAGAAGGAATTCCCCGAGGCCGAGTTCAGCCTGTACTTCCTTGCGCTGATCGCTGACAAGTCGCAGATCCCGGCCGATCCGGTAGCCCGCCATCAATGGCGCAAGTCCATCCCCGGCGTGCTGGAGCTGACCTACAACTACGGCACCGAGAAAGACCCGGAATTCGCTTATCACAGCGGCAACAGCGACCCGCGCGGCTTCGGCCACCTGTGCGTGGCAGTGCCGGACATCAAGGCCGCCTGCCAGCGCTTCGAAGACCTCGGCGTGACCTTCCAGAAGCGCCTGAGCGACGGCCGCATGCGCGACATTGCCTTCATCAAGGATCCGGACGGCTATTGGGTGGAGATCATCCAGTTCACCGAGGTGAACTGATTCTCCCGCCGTGACCCAGGAAGGGCCGCCCATCGTCAGGCGGCCCTGAACCGCGCCGCAAGACCATGCCCTGCAGAAGCGACGGGCTCTCAGGTAGAATCGCCGCTTTTTCGCGGTCACCTGCCATGAACAATCCCGAAAGAACCGAAGCACGCAACGAGTTGCTCTACGGCCTGGACGACAAGCCACGCCCGCTGGCCGCTCTGCTTGCCGCTCTGCAGCACCTGCTCGCCATCATCGTCCCCATCGTCACCCCCGGCCTGCTGATCTGCCAGGCCATCGGCGTGTCGGCGCGCGACACCAACATCATCGTGTCGATGAGCCTGGTCATCTCCGGCATCGCTACCTTCGTGCAGTGCAGGCGCTTCGGCCCGTTCGGCGCCGGCCTGCTGATCGTCCAGGGCACCAGTTTCAACTTCGTCGGTCCTCTGATCGCTGGCGGCGTGCTGCTGGTCGATCAGGGCATGGCGGTGGAAGCGGTAATGGCGGCGATCTTCGGCGTGGTTATCGCCGGTTCGTTCATCGAGATGGGCGTCTCGCGCATCCTGCCGTTCATCAAGCGCCTGATCAGCCCGCTGGTCACCGGCATCGTGGTGCTGATGATCGGCCTGACCCTGATCAAGGTCGGCCTGATCAGCATGGGCGGCGGCTATGCGGCAATGGGCAATGGCACCTTCGCCAACGGCGAGAACCTGCTGCTCTCAGGCGTGGTGCTGGCCGCCATCATCGTGCTCAACCGCCTGCCGCTGGTGTGGCTGCGCAGTTGCGCGATCATCATCGCCCTGGCCATCGGCTATGCGCTGGCCGCCTACCTGGGCCGCCTGGACTTCACCGGCATGCGCGAAGCCGAACTGTTCCAGGTTCCGATGCCGCTGCACTTCGGCCTCGGCTTCTCCTGGAGCCTGTTCATTCCGATGGTGGTGATCTACCTGGTGACCTCGCTGGAAGCCATCGGCGATGTCACCGCCACCAGCAAGCTGTCACGCCAGCCGGTGGAAGGCCCGCTGTGGATGCAGCGCATCAGGGGCGGCGTACTGGTCAATGGCGCCAACTCGCTGCTGGCCGGTCTGTTCAATACCTTCCCCAGCTCGGTGTTCGCGCAGAACAACGGCATCATCCAGCTGACCGGCATCGCCAGCCGTCACGTCGGCCTGTGGATTGCCGCAATGCTGGTAGTGCTCGGCCTGTTCCCGGCGGTGGCCGGGGTGCTCCAGGCAGTGCCGGAACCGGTACTCGGCGGCGCGGCGCTGGTGATGTTCGGTGCAGTCGCAGCGGCTGGCATCAACATCCTCGCCGGCATCCAGCTGGATCGTCGCGCGCTGCTGATCATCTCGGTATCGCTGGCCCTCGGCCTGGGCTTCTCGCAGGTGCCGGAGTTCCTCGCCCACCTGCCGGCCGGGCTGCGCAGCGTGCTGGAGTCCGGCGTTGCCACCGGCGGTATCTGTGCCCTGGCGATGAACTGGTTCCTGCCGGAAACGCCAAAGCAGGGTGACTGAGGTTCAGCTCACGCCGACATAACGATCGGCACGGTGGTTGATGGCCAGCACCAGGTTCAGCACCACCGCGCCGAGCACCGAGAGCAGCACCTTGTCCGGTGTCACCACGAACACCGCCGCCAGCACGATGGCCGCATCGATGCCCATCTGCACCCCGCCCGCACGCAGGCCGAAACGCTCCTGCATGTATAGCGCGAGAATGTTCACCCCACCCAGGCTGGCGCGGTGGCGGAACAGCATCAGCAACCCCAGGCCCATGGCGGCGCCACCGAACAGCGCGGCATAGACGCTGCTGAGATGGGCGAACGCGACCCACTGCGGCGTCAGCTCGGCCAGCAACGACACCAGCAGCACGGCGCAGCCCGTGCGCACGATGAAACCCCAGCCCAGGCGCCAGATACCCAGCAGGTAGAACGGCAGATTGACCAGGCAGAACACCAGGCCAAACGACCAGCCCGCCTGATAGTTGGCGAGAAAGGCGATGCCGACAGTGCCGCCCGTGAGCAACCCGGCATGGGTATAGAACGCGATCCCCAACGCCACCAGCGCAGTGCCGAACAGCATCGCCAGGGCATCCTCCCAAAGGGGATGGCGAATGAAGAGTGCGGCAACGGCATTCGGCTGCTCGTCGGCGGTCGGTTGTTCAGTCATGGAAGAACCCGCAGCAAAGTGTACGAAAGCACGGCGAGGCAGAGGCAAGACACTGGCCGCCGCTCAGCACCCGGAAAAGGCGCTGGCCGAGACGGCCGGAAAGATCGTTAGGATTATGTGTCGCGGCGTTCCCACACCTCGAAGGCGTAGAACGGTGTTTCAGCGGAAGCCGGATGCTCGACGCTGGAAGTCATGCGCCAGTCAGCTTCGTTCACTTCAGGAAAGAACGCATCGCCCTCCGGATCGAGGCCGACACGGGTCAGGTACAGACGCTGCGCCAGCTCCAGCCCCTGGGCATAAAGCTGGGCGCCGCCGATCAGCATCAACTCTTCAGCATCTTCTTCACGCGCCCAGGCATCGGCCCGCTCGATGGCCTCCTGCAAGGTGGCGAACACTTCGGCGCCCTCCAGCGTCAGTCCAACCTGGCGGCTCACCACCAGATTGAGTCGGCCGGGCAACGGGCGCCCCAGCGAATCCCAGGTCTTGCGCCCCATGATGATCGGCTTGCCCAGGGTCATCGCCTTGAAGTGCTTGAGATCCGCCGGCAGGTGCCAGGGCAGTTGGTTATCGCGGCCGATCACGCGGTTGTGCGCGAGCGCGGCGATCAGGGAAAGGGGTAGAGTCTTGTTCATGGCGGCGAGCATAACAGAGCGCCGGATGCACGAGCAGCCACCTTTGGCATGGCCGATCCTGGTTCGGTCGCAGAATCGTCACAGCAGATAAGGCAGGCTTGTCGCTCACGATGAACGAGGAAACGACCTGATGACCGCGACTTTCTTTCGCCCCTGGATGCTGCTCTACGCTGGCCTGCTGATTGGCGCAGCGCCAGCACAGGCCGACAGCGTACAAGCTGCCATCGACTGGGCCCAGAACCAACCCGGTGTGCAGCCATATCGCCCGCAAGGCGAGCAGACGGCGCTGATCATCGCCCACCGCGGCGCCAGTGGTTACGTCCCCGAGCATACCCTGGCCGCCTACGCCCTGGCTGTGCTGCAGGGGGCCGACTATATCGAGCCGGATCTGGTGATGACGCGCGACGGCCAAATGGTGGCGCGTCACGACAACGAACTGGGGCTGACCACCGACGTCGCGCAGCACCCGGAATTCGCCGCGCGCAAGCGCACCCAGACGGTGGACGGCCGCAGTCTGGAAGGCTGGTTCAGCGAAGACTTCACCCTCGCCGAACTGAAGACCCTGCGCGCCATCGAGCGTATCCCACAGGTGCGCCCGGCCAACACGCGCTTCGACGGCCAGTTCGAGATTCCTACCCTGCAGGAAATCATCGACCTGGTCAGAAGGCTGGAAGCCAGCCAGCAGCGGGTGATCGGCCTGTACCCGGAGACCAAGCACCCCACGCACTTCCAGCGACTCGGCCTGGCCATGGAAAAACCGCTGCTGACGGTACTCGAAGGCAACGGCTACGACAGCGCCGAAGCCCCTGTTTTCATCCAGTCCTTCGAGGTGGAGAACCTCCGGATGCTGAGCGAACTGACCTCGATCCGCCTGGTGCAACTGCTCTGGATCGAGGGTCAGCCGTACGATCAGCAGGCGCATGGCAAGGCGTTGTCCTACGCGCAGATGATCACCCCGGCGGGGCTGCGCGACATCGCCACCTACGCGACGGGCATCGGCCCGGAGAAGAGCCTGGTCATTGCTCGCGATGCCGCCGGCAACCTGGCCGCGCCTACCGCCCTGGTAGGCGATGCCCACGCCGCAGGGCTCACCGTTCACCCCTACACCTTTCGTGCCGAGAACAGCTTCCTGCCCGGCAACCTGCGCACCGGCAGCGACCCGGCGACGCCTGGCGACATCGACGCCGAGCTGCGCGCCTTCCTCGCTACCGGCATCGACGGGCTGTTCATCGATCAGCCGGACACTGCCGTGCGCCTGCGCGAGGCGCGCTGATTCGCACCCGGGCGGATCAGGGGTTATTCTCAACCCCTGATCCGAACGACGAGACGCCGCGTGACAGACGCCTCCTCCCCCACTGCCTTCCAACGCCTCTGGCTCAGCGAGACGATTCGCCTGCGCGAGGAACACGCCGGCCTGCTCGACGACGCCGAGGCCAACCGCCTGGCCCGCGCAGAGGGTGGCGGACTGAGTGAACGCATCCAGCATCGCGCGCTGTCCCTGGCCCGTCGCGACGGCCAGTGGCAGGCCTTGCTGCACGGATTGCAGGGCGCACGCCTGGCCGGCCTGCTGCTGGCGCTGCTGGCCCTGCTCAGCGGTGCCGGCCTGGCGCTGGCCGCACTGGGTGACGGGCGCCAGCCGGTCAACGTGTTCTGGGCCCTGGGCAGCCTGCTGGGGCTCAACCTGCTGACGCTGGCCGGCTGGCTCTTCGGCCTGCTGCTGAGCCGCGACCACCCCGGAGCACTCGGTCGCCTGTGGCTCTGGCTCAGCGAAAAGCTGGCACGCGACGCCAACGCTGCGCAGTTGGCTCCGGCCCTGCTGCTGATGCTGCAACGCCAGCGCCTGACCCGCTGGGGGCTGGGCCTGATGGTCAACGGTCTGTGGACACTGGCCATGCTCGCCGCCCTGAGCACCCTGTTGCTGCTGCTCGCCACACGCCGCTACGGCTTCGTCTGGGAGACCACCATCCTCGGCGGCGACACCTTCATCGCCCTGACCCAGGCCATCGGCGCCCTGCCCGCCCTGTTCGGTTTCAGCCTGCCCGATGTCGAGCTGATCCGCGCCAGTGGCGATGTCGCCCTGACCAGCGAAAGCGCGCGGCAGAGCTGGGCCGGCTGGCTGGTCGGCGTAGTGCTGATCCATGGTCTGCTGCCGCGCCTGCTGTTGACACTGCTGTGCCTGTGGCGCTGGCATGCGGGCAAGGGCGCGCTGCGCCTGGATCTCGACCTGCCCGGCTACGGCCTGCTGCGCCAGCGCCTGCAACCGGACAGCGAACGCCTCGGTATCTGCGACCTCGCGCCCGCCGCACTGCACCAACCACAAGGCGGCGCCAGCGCACAACCCGGTAGCGGCGCCCTGCTGCTCGGCCTGGAGCTGGACGACCGCCGCCCCTGGCCACCGGCACCGCTGCCCAAAGGCGTGGCGGATGCCGGGGTGATCGACAGCCGGGAACAGCGCCGACAGCTGCTGGAACAACTGACCCGTTTCCCGCCCGAGCGTCTGGCCATTGCCTGCGACCCGCGCCGCTCACCGGATCGCGGCACCCTGGCCCTGCTCGGCGAACTGGCGCGCTCGGCCTCCGCCACACGCATCTGGCTGTTGCCGCCAATGCCCGGCGAGACCCTGGACAGCGCACGCCTGGCCGACTGGCACCAGGCGCTGGATCAGCTACAGCTCACGCATCGCGACAGCTCGCCCCTGACCTGGCTGGAGACCGGCCATGACTGAGCCATTGAAACTCGCCCTGGTCGGCCACACCAATGTCGGCAAGACCTCGCTGCTGCGTACTCTGACCCGCGACATCGATTTCGGCGAGGTCTCGCCGCGCGCCAGCACCACCCGCCATGTCGAAGGCGCACGCCTGTCGGTGGATGGCCAGGCGCTGCTGGAGCTGTACGACACCCCCGGCCTGGAAGACGCCATCGCCTTGCTCGACTACCTGGAATGCCTCGACCGCCCCGGCGAGCGCCTGGATGGCCCGGCACGCCTGGCGCGTTTTCTCGAGGGCAGCGAGGCACGCCAGCGCTACGAGCAGGAAGCCAAGGTACTGCGCCAGTTGCTGGCCTCCGATGCCGGGCTGTACGTGATCGACGTGCGCGAACCGGTGCTGGCCAAATACCGCGACGAACTGGCGGTACTCAACATGTGCGGCCGGCCGCTGCTGCCGGTGCTCAACTTCGTCGCCAGCGGCAGCCACCGTGAGGGAGAGTGGCGCGAGGCCCTGGCACGCCTCGGCCTGCATGCCCTGGTGGCCTTCGACAGCGTGGCGCCGCCCGACGATGGCGAGCGGCGCCTGTATGAAAGCCTGGCACTGCTGCTGGAGCGCGCACGTCCGCAACTGCAACGACTGATCGAAGATCACGAAGCGCAACGCCAGACGAGGCGCCAGGCCGGTAATCGGCTGATCGCCGAGCTGCTGATCGACTGCGCGGCCTGCCGTCGCAGCGTCGCCGCCCAACCCGTGCTGGAGCAAGGCGCCATCACCGAATTGCGTGCCGCCATCCGCCAACGCGAGCAACGCTGCGTCGAAGCCCTGCTGCGCCTGTATGCCTTTCGCCGCGGCGATGCCATAGCCACCGACCTGCCACTGCTCGACGGCCGCTGGGGCGACGACCTGTTCAATCCGGAGACCCTCAGGCAGCTCGGCATCAAGGTCGGCGGCGGCATGGCCGCTGGCGCCGCCACCGGTGTCGGCGTCGACCTGCTGGTCGGCGGTCTCACCCTCGGCGCGGCAGCAGCACTGGGCGCGGTGATCGGCGGCAGCGCACAGACCCTGCGCAACTACGGGGAAAGACTGAAGGGAAAATTGAAAGGCCAGCGCGAGCTGACCGTCGACGATGCCGTGCTACGCCTGCTTGCCCTGCGCCAGCAGCAGTTGTTGGCGGCACTGGACGTACGCGGCCACGCCGCCATGGACGCTATCGCGCTCAATGCCCCGCAGGAAGCGCTGTGGCGCCAGGGCAAGTTGCCGGCGCCACTGAACGTGGCCCGCGCTCACCCGGAGTGGTCATCTCTGAACCCCGGCGCCCGCCTGGAAGACGCCGAGCGCGGCGAACAGGTCGAACGCCTGCGCAGCGAAATCTCCGCCGGCTGAACTGATATATAAGGCTGTGAATTACGCCATAAGAGGCATCTGCAGATGATCAATCCCCCCATCGGCAACCTCTTCGCCGACAGCGAACCACCCGCCACAGGCGAACGCTTCGAGACATTGCTCAAGCAGCGCAACTTGGTGGTCGAGCGCATCCTCAGCTCTGGCCGCCAGGAGGCAGTGGACTACGTGCAGGAGCAGGATGAGTGGGTAATGCTGGTTCGTGGCGAGGCACGCCTGAACCTGGCTGGCGAGGTAATCGACCTGGTTGCCGGCGACTACCTGTTCGTCCCTGCCAGGGTGACCCACCGCGTCGAGTCCGCCTCGGAGGGCGCGCTGTGGCTGGCTGTTCACCTGCATCCGCAGGTGCTGGATGTCAGCCTGCCGGTATAACTCGCAGGGTGGGCTGAAGCCCACCCTACAATAGCCCACCCTGCATCCTGGTAGAGCCTCCAGACCGCAGGATGGGCCGGGCGGCGCTCCGCTTCAGCCCACCAGAGCTCATCTGACGAACGCTCGCACTAGCCCGCTCTCAAACCGCCACCGGCGCTTTGATATGCGGGTGCGCTTCGTAACCCACCAGTTCGAAATCCTCGAATTTGAAGGCGAACAGATCCTTCACTTGCGGGTTGAGCTTCATGGTCGGCAGCGGCAGCGGCTGGCGCGTCAGTTGCAGATCGGTCTGCTCGATATGATTGGCGTACAGGTGGCAGTCGCCGCCCGTCCAGATGAACTCGCCCGGCTGCAAACCGCAGACCTGCGCCACCATCAGCGTCAGCAGCGCATAGCTGGCGATGTTGAAGGGCACACCGAGGAAGATGTCGGCCGAGCGCTGATAGAGCTGGCAGCTCAGCTTGCCGTCGGCCACGTAGAACTGGAACAAGGCGTGACACGGCGGCAGTGCCATCTGCTCGACCAGCGCCGGGTTCCAGGCCGAGACGATCAGGCGGCGCGAATCCGGGTTCTTCTTGATCATCTCGATCAGCTTGGCGATCTGGTCGATCGACTCGCCATTGGGCGCCGGCCAACTGCGCCACTGATAGCCGTACACCGGACCGAGGTCACCGTTCTCGTCGGCCCACTCGTCCCAGATGCTGACGCCATTGTCCTTGAGGTACCTGATGTTGGTATCGCCCTGCAGGAACCACAGCAGCTCGTGGATGATCGAGCGCAGGTGGCACTTCTTGGTGGTGACGATGGGAAAGCCATCGGCCAGATCGAAGCGCATCTGGTAACCGAACACGCTGTAGGTGCCGGTGCCGGTGCGGTCTTCCTTGAAGGTGCCATGCTCGCGCACGTGGCGCATCAGGTCGAGGTACTGTTTCATGGCGCGACTCCCTGAGCAGCCTGGCGTTTGTAGGCATAGGCGATCAGGCCCAGGCCGGCGAGGATCATCGGTATGCAGAGAATCTGACCCATGGTGACCCAGCCGAAGGCCAGGTAGCCGAGCTGGGCATCCGGCACGCGGACGAACTCGACAATGAAGCGGAAGATGCCATAGCACACGGCGAACATGCCGGAAACGGCCATGGTCGGACGGGGCTTGCGCGAGTAGAACCAGAGGATGGTGAACAGCGCCACGCCCTCCAGGGCGAACTGGTACAGCTGCGATGGGTGGCGCGCCAGTTGCTGCGGGTCGGTCGGGAAGACCATTGCCCAGGGCACGTCGGTGGCCTTGCCCCACAGCTCGGCATTGATGAAGTTGCCGATGCGTCCGGCCCCCAGGCCGATCGGCACCAGTGGCGCGATGAAGTCCATCAGCTCGAAGAAGCTCTTGCCGTTGCGCTTGCCGAACCACCAGGTGGCCAGCATCACGCCGATCAGGCCGCCATGGAAGGACATGCCACCTTCCCATATGCGCAGGATCTTCGCCGGTTCGGCGATGTAGGCCGCCAGATCGTAGAACAACACGTAGCCCAGGCGTCCGCCGAGAATCACCCCCATGGCCACCCAGAACACCAGGTCGGAGAGCTTTTCCTTGTTCCAGGTCGCGTCGAAGCGATTGAGCCGACGCGAGGCCAACCACCAGGCACCACCGATACCGACCAGGTACATCAGGCCATACCAGTGAATCTTCAAAGGCCCGAGTGCCAGGGCCACCGGGTCGATCTGCGGATAAGGCAGCATCGGAAACTCCTTAAACGAGGAAACTCAAACCCACGCTGAACAACAGCAGGGCGAACAGACGCTTGAGCAGGCGCGGCGGCAGGCGATGAGCCAGGCGCGCGCCAACACGGGCGAAGAACATGCTGGTCAGCGCAATACCCAGCAACCCCGGCAGATAGACGAACCCCAGACTCCACTCCGGCAACTGCGGATTGTCCCACCCCGTCCAGATGAAGCTCAGGGCACCGGCAATGGCTATGGGCAAGCCACAGGCGGCCGAGGTAGCGACCGCCTGCTGCATCGGCACGCTGCGCCAGACCAGGAACGGCACGGTCAGCGAGCCGCCGCCGATACCGAAGATCGCCGAGGCCCAGCCGATCACGCCGCCGGCAGCGGTCAGTCCTGGCTTGCCTGGGACATCACGGCTGGCACGAGGTTTCAGATCCAGTGCCAGCTGGATGGCGATGATCACGGCAAAGGTGCCGATGATCTTCTGCAACCATTCGCCCTTGATCGCCGCCGCTGTCAATGCGCCCAGCACGGTGCCGAGCACGATACCCAGCGTCAGCCAGCGAAACAGCGGCCAGCGCACGGCGCCTCGGCGATGATGCTCGAGCGTGGAGTTGATCGAGGTGAAGACGATGGTGGCCAAGGACGTACCCACTGCCAGATGGGTCAGGATTTCGGGGGCGATACCGTGCGAGGTGAAGCTCAGCACCAGCACCGGGACGATGATGATTCCGCCACCGACACCGAACAGGCCGGCCAGCACGCCAGCCGCCGCCCCCAGCAGCAGGTACAGCAGCAGTTCCATCGACACCCCCGAAAACAAAGCGGCATGGTAGCGGAAAAGCCTGGTCAGCGGCAGCCGAAGCCGACGGTTGCCCAGGCGGCGCTACCCCGTTAGCCTGCGTGGATATCCTTGCTCGGTGAGCCCCATGTGCCTGATCGTTTTTGCCTGGCGCCCGAACAGCCCGCTGGTGCTGCGCCTGGCCGCCAATCGCGACGAATTCTACGCCCGCCCCAGCGCGCCACTGGGTCAGTGGCAGGATGCGCCGGAGGTGTTCGCCGGGCGTGACCTGGAGGCAGGAGGCACCTGGCTGGGTATCAGCGCCAGCGGTCGCTTCGCCGCACTGACCAACATTCGCGATCCGCGCCAGCCGACGCGCGCACGCTCGCGCGGTGAACTGACTGCGGACTTTCTGTGTAGCGATATGTCGCCACACGCCTATCTGCAACGGGTCAGCACCAGCGCCGCGCAGTACGCCGGCTTCAACCTGCTGATCGGCGACCCCACGCAGCTCTGGCACTTCAACTCGTGCGAAGGGGAGGCAAGACAGCTCGAAAGCGGCGTCTACGGCCTGTCCAACGCCAGCCTCGACACCCCCTGGCCAAAGCTGGTGCAGGCCAGAAACGCCTTGCAGGCCGATGTCGAAACCGATGACGAAACGCTGATGGCGATCATGGCCGACAACCGGCAAGCCGCCGATCATCTGCTACCGGATACCGGCGTCGGCCTGGCTACCGAACGCCTGCTGTCCAGCGTATTCATCAGCAGTGCTGCGTATGGCACCCGCGCCAGCACCACGCTGGCCCTGCGCCAGGACGGCCGTTGGCGGATCAGTGAAAGAAGCTTCGGCCCCCATGCAGCCCTGCTCGGCGAGATAAACCTGGAGACCAGGTAGGGCGCGCCATGCGCACCAATCCGGGGCCGTTCAGGCCTGGATATTGGATGCGGGGTTGATTACCCGGCCCAGGCCGAGGTTGCGCAACGCCAGGTGCAGGGTGCTGTAGATCAGGTGCGGGTTGTCAATGGTCATCACCTGGCCGAGCAGCTCGCTGGCCTTGCTCTGGGTGATCTGACGCAGCAGCCACTTCACCTTGGGCAGGTTGGTGGCGTTCATCGACAGGGAGTCGAAGCCCATGGCCAGCAGCAGCACGGCTGCCGCCGGGTCACCGGCCATCTCGCCGCAGATGCTCACCGGCTTGCCTTCGGCATGCGCATCGTTGACCACTTTCTGTAGCGCCTGCAGCACCGCCGGATGGAGGAAGTCGTAGAGATCGGCCACTCGGGGATTGTTGCGATCCACCGCCAGCAGATATTGCGTCAGGTCGTTGGAGCCGACCGAGAGGAAGTCCACCTGACGCGCCAGTTCGCGAGTCTGATAGACCGCAGCGGGAATCTCGATCATCACGCCGATCGGCGGCAACGGCACGTCGGTGCCTTCGTCGCGCACTTCGCCCCAGGCCCGGTGAATCAGGTGCAGCGCCTCTTCCAGCTCCTGGATGCCGGAGATCATCGGCATCAGGATGCGCAGGTTGTTCAGTCCTTCGCTGGCCTTGAGCATCGCCCGCACCTGCACCAGGAAGATTTCCGGGTGATCGAGCGTCACGCGAATGCCACGCCAGCCCAGGAAGGGGTTCTCTTCCTTGATCGGGAAATAGGAGAGCGCCTTGTCGCCACCGATATCCAGGGTACGCATGGTCACCGGCAGCGGATGGAAGGCCTGCAACTGCTCACGGTAGGTGGCCAGTTGCTCCTTCTCGCTGGGGAAGCGCTCATTGATCATGAACGGCACTTCGGTGCGATACAGGCCCACGCCCTCGGCGCCACGCTGCTGCGCACGCGCCACGTCGGCGAGCAGACCGGTGTTGACCCACAGCGGCATGCGCTGGCCGTCGAGCGTCTCGCAGGGCAGCTCACGCAGGGCATCGAGTCCCTCGGTGAGCTGACGCTCCTCCTCGACCACATCGGCGTACTGCTTGCTCAGCAGGTCGCTGGGGTTGGTAAAGACTTCGCCGTGGTAACCATCGACGATCAGCTTGATACCGTCGATCTTCGAGTACGGCAGGTCGACCACGCCCATTACCGTGGGAATACCCATGGCACGCGCGAAGATCGCCACATGGGAGTTGCCTGATCCCGTTACCGAGATCAGGCCTGCGAGCTTGCCTTCGGGCACCTCGCCGAGCATCGCAGGCGACAGCTCCTCACTGACCAGAATGGTGTTGTCCGGGTAGACCAGGGAAGTCTTGCGCTCTTCCTGCAGGTAGGCGAGCAGGCGCCGACCGAGATCACGCACATCGGAGGCACGCTCACGCAGGTAGGCATCGTCCATCAGCTCGAAACGGCCGACATGGTCGAATACCACCTGGCGCAACGCCCCCTGAGCCCACTGACCGGTACGGATGATCTTGCGCACCTCGTTACCCAGGGCGGCATCGTCGAGCATCATCAGGTAGACGTCGAACAGCGCCAGCTCTTCCTTGCGCAATTGCGTGGTGAGCTTCTCGGACAGCTCCTGCATGTCCTCGCGCACCCAGCCGAGCGCCTTGTCGAACAGAGCCAGCTCGGCCTCGATGTCATCGACGCTGCGATCCGGCACCACGTTGAGGTCGGCCGGCGGCAGAACCACCACGGCAGTCCCCACAGCAGCGCCCGGAGCTCCCGGCACACCGACGAACTTGGCTTCCTGCACGCCCTTGCCCTGGCGGCCCAGGCCACGGATGGTGCCGGTAGCCTCGGCGTGGGCGATGACTCCGGCGAGCTGTGCACTCATGGTGATCAGGAAGGCTTCCTCACCTTCGTCGAACTGGCGGCGCTCCTTCTGCTGCACCACCAGCACGCCCATCACCCGACGGTGGTGGATGATCGGCGCACCGAGAAACGAGGCGTAGCGCTCCTCACCGGTTTCGGCGAAGTAGCGGTAACGCGGGTGACTGGCGGCGTCTTCGAGATTGAGCGGCTCCTCACGACTACCGACCAGACCGACCAGACCTTCGCTCGGGGCCATGCTGACCTTGCCGATCGAGCGCTTGTTGAGGCCATCGGTGGCCATCAGGACAAAACGGTTGGTATCCGGATCGAGGAGGTAGACCGAGCAGACCTGGCTGCCCATGGCCTCCTTCACCCGCTGCACGATGATCGTCAACGCCGCCTTGAGATCCTTGGCGGCGTTCACTTCCTGGACGATCTTGCGCAGCGTATTGAGCATGCTCGAGTGGGATCCGTAATCAGTCGCGTGCTAACAGACGCGGGGCAAGTTCCTTGAGCGCGCGACGATAGACCTCACGCTTGAATGTAACCACCTGGCCTAGCGGGTACCAGTAACTGACCCAGCGCCAGCCATCGAATTCGGGTTTTCCAGTGAGATCCATGCGCACCCGGTCTTCCGAACCGGTCAGGCGCAACAGGAACCACTTCTGCTTCTGCCCGATGCACAGCGGCTGACTATGGGTGCGCACCAGGCGCTGGGGCAGACGATAACGCAACCAGCCACGCGTACAGGCGAGAATCCTCACATCCCGCTCCTCGAGCCCGACTTCCTCGTTGAGCTCGCGGTACAGCGCCTCCTCCGGCGACTCATGATCATTGATCCCGCCCTGAGGAAACTGCCAGGCATCCTGATTGATACGCCTGGCCCACAGCACCTGACCGACATCATTGGTCAGGATGATGCCGACATTCGGGCGGAAACCATCAGAATCGATCACGGCACACAACCTCGTAGACGCAAGTTCCGGCATTGTTCCACAAAGCCTGCGACAGCAGCAACGCGGGTTTGAAAGCCTTGCCAAAGCCGCTATTCTGGCGCGCCTCCCACTCCAGACAGAACAGGTGAAGAACCGTGCGCTTGGCCCTTTTCGACCTCGATAACACCCTGCTCGCCGGCGACAGCGATCACAGCTGGGGCGAATTCGTCTGCCAGCGCGGCCTGGTCGATGCGGCCGAATACCTGGCGCGCAACGATGCCTTCTATGCCGACTACTGCGCCGGCAAGCTGGACGTGGTGGCCTACCAGAACTTCAGCCAGGCCATCCTCGGCCGCAGCGACCTGGCGCAGCTGGCGCAATGGCACCGTGAGTTCATGGCCGAAGTCATCGAGCCGATCATCCTGCCCAGAGGCGAAGCACTGCTCGCCGAACACCGCGCCGCGGGCGACAAGCTGGTGATCATCACCGCCACCAACCGCTTCATCACCGCCCCCATCGCCGAGCGCCTTGGCGTGGAGACACTGATCGCCACCGAATGCGGCATGCAGGATGGCCGCTACACCGGCCTGATGACCGGCACGCCATGCTACCAGGGCGGCAAGGTGACCCGCTTGAACGCGTGGCTGGCCGAGACGGGGCACAACCTCGAAGGCGCCTATTTCTACAGCGACTCGCGCAACGACCTGCCGCTGCTCGAAGCCGTGGCCAACCCGGTGGCGGTAGACCCGGACGACGTGCTGCGCACCACCGCCGTCGAACGCGGCTGGCCGGTCATTTCGCTGCGTTGAGCCCTCAGACCGCCAGCAGATGCAGGCGGCGACCCGCCGACCTGCAGCGTCGCCGCCTGACGACGTACTGCTGCGCAAGGACGACAGGGATGCAGGCGCACGCAGCACACCCTGCCGGGCTTGCCGCACATCGCCTCGCTGTCGGCAATCAGGCCGGCTTGGCGCCCATCAGCGCCATGATGGCGATCAGCAGAATCAGGATCAGCCCGGCGTAGACAAGGCACAGGCGCTTCAGCCCCAAGGGTGCAGGCGTATCCCCCAGCGCCCGCCAGGCCGACAGGCGCCCCGCCAGCAGCAGGCCGAGCAGCATCATCACCATATAAAGGATGTTGCCCAGCAGCAGCCAGGTCTGCCCCAGCGGCCAGCCCGCCGTATTCACCAGCCAGAAGCCGCTCAGTGGCAAACTCAGCGCCAGCACGGCGAACGCCGGCAGACTGTAGCGCAGGGTCACGCGCAGCTTGCGCGCCAGCACGGCGGCATCAGCACCACGCTGCGCCTTGAACAGCATGAAGGTGTGAGCAATCAACCCGAGCAGCAGCAACACACCCGGAGCGCTGTGGAGAATGCGAATCAGCAGATAGTGTTCCATCGAACGCTCCTTGTTCAGCCCAGAAAGAGTCGGTAGGCGGGGTTCTCGCTCTCATCCCAGTAGGGATAGCCGATGGCGTCCAGCGCCGCCGGCACCAGGTGGCGCTCGTCGTCCGGCACCTGCAACCCGGCGACCACGCGCCCGTCGGCGGCGCCATGGTTGCGGTAGTGGAACATCGAGATGTTCCAGCGCCCACCCAACTTCTGCAGAAAGTTGAACAGGGCCCCCGGTCGCTCCGGGAACTCGAAGCGAAACACCATCTCGTCGCTGACGCCCGCCGCATGGCCGCCGACCATATGGCGGATGTGCAGCTTGGCCAGCTCGTTGTCGGTCAGATCCAGCACCGGGAAACCCTGAGCCCGCAACCCCTCGACCAGCGCCTGACGCGGGTCGCTCTCCGGATGGGTCTGCACCCCCACGAAGATGTGGGCCTCGCGGCCAGTGTTGTAGCGGTAGTTGAATTCGGTGATCTGGCGCTTGCCGAGCGCCTCGCAGAAGGCCTTGAAGCTGCCCGGCTGCTCGGGGATGGTCACGGCGATGATCGCTTCGCGGCGCTCGCCCAACTCGGCACGCTCGGCGACATGGCGCAGGCGGTCGAAGTTGACGTTGGCGCCGGAGTCGATACCCACCAGCACCTGCTCGCTGATGCCTTCGCGCTCGACGTACTTCTTGATCCCGGCCACGGCCAGGGCGCCGGCCGGTTCGGTGATCGAGCGGGTATCGTCGTAGATGTCCTTGATCGCCGCACAGATTTCGTCGGTGCTGACGGTGATCACCTCATCGACGTACCGCTTGCAGATGTCGAAGGTGTGCTGACCGATCTGCGCCACTGCCACGCCATCGGCGAACAGCCCAACGGTCGGCAGCACGACACGCTCGCCGGCGACCATGGCGGCCTGCAGGCAGTTGGAATCGTCCGGCTCCACGCCGATCACCTTCACTTCGGGACGCAGGTATTTGATGTAGGCCGCGATACCCGAGATCAGGCCGCCGCCGCCGACCGGCACGAAGACCGCATCGAGACGCCCCTGGTGCTGACGGAGGATCTCCATCGCCACCGTGCCCTGTCCTGCGATCACCAGCGGATCGTCGTAGGGGTGGATGTAGGTGTAACCCTTCTCCTCCACCAGTTTCAGCGAGTGCGCCAGCGCCTCGGGGAAGGCATCACCGTGCAGCACCGCCTTGCCACCACGCGAGCGCACGCCCTGCACCTTCAGCTCAGGCGTGGTACGCGGCATGACGATGGTGGCCTTCACCCCCAGGTGTTTGGCGGCCAGGGCCAGGCCCTGCGCATGGTTGCCGGCCGAGGCGGTGACCACGCCACGGGCCAGTTCTTCGGGGGAGAGCTGCGCCAGTTTGTTGTAGGCGCCACGAATCTTGAACGAGTACACCGGCTGCAGATCCTCGCGCTTGAGCAGAATCTGGTTGCCCAGCCGCTCGCTGAGCTGACGGGCGGGTTGCAGCGGGGTTTCCACCGCGACGTCGTAGACGCGCGAGGTGAGGATCTTCTTCACGTACTGTTCGAGCATGGCGATTTCGCAGGCGTTCAGGCTGGAGAGAGGACTGCCGAGTCTACCCCAGCGCCACGCCGGGCGACCATACGAAACGCGCGGTTTTGGGGGGATCGATGCCCCGTCGGCAAGCCACTTACGGCTACAGCAAGTCACTTGCGGCTATAATTCGCGCCTTGTCCCCACACCTTTCCAGGCATTCCCCCGCGATGAACCAGGATCAGCTGAAACAGGCCGTGGCCCAGGCCGCCGTCGACCACATTCTTCCCCGCCTCGACAGCAAGAGCATCGTCGGCGTCGGTACCGGCTCCACCGCCAACTTCTTCATCGATGCGCTGGCCAGACACAAGATGGAATTCGACGGCGCCGTGGCCAGCTCCGAGGCCACCGCCGCACGTCTGAAAGGCCACGGCATTCCGGTGTACGACCTCAACAGCGTCAGCGACCTGGAGTTCTACGTAGACGGCGCCGACGAGAGCGACGAGCACCTGAACCTGATCAAGGGCGGTGGCGCCGCGCTGACCCGCGAGAAGATCGTCGCGGCCGTTGCCAAGACCTTCATCTGCATCGCCGACGCCAGCAAGCTGGTGCCGGTGCTGGGCGCTTTCCCGCTGCCGGTGGAAGTCATCCCCATGGCCCGCAGCCACGTGGCGCGCGAGCTGGTGAAACTGGGTGGCGACCCGGTGTACCGCGAAGGTGTGCTGACCGATAACGGCAACATCATCCTCGACGTGCACAACATGTCGATCACCGACCCGGTGAAACTGGAAGCGAACATCAATGCCATCGTCGGCGTAGTCACCAATGGCCTGTTCGCCGCCCGCCCGGCCGATCTGCTGCTGCTCGGCACCACCGAAGGGGTGAAAACGCTCAAACGCTGACCACCCCTGGGGGCGCTCACAGCGCCCCCATCACGGCGCTGCCCCGGACCATACCGGGGCCAGCCAGCCCAACAGCCCCCGCCAACACCCACAGACCACGCTTGCCATAGCGCCCAGCCCTCACCGAGCCGATTCGGCGGCCGATACCCACCCGGCACAATCACCGGCACGTAACGCCTTGCGCAGCACCACCTCCCCCCGGCCACGAGCCGATGCACCCGTCAACCAGCAGCCACATGCTCGACGCGAACCGTATGGCGCCTCTCCAGCACCTCTTCCGATCCTGCTTCGTTAAGGCTTCATTCAGCCGCACGGGACTATTTAAGGAAGGCAGTTCACAGAAGCAGTAGTTGAACAGGCCTTGTCCACAAGGCGTTCGACCTCTGCATCTGCTCCGTCTCACCAACAAAAAGAATGACGGCGAATGAATGACGACTCCTCTCCAGCTTCTTCGCAAGTCCTGATTGGCGCGCGCCTGTCAGGTTCTCGTATATCGCGAGATATCCATACCGGCGAGTACAGCGCCGATACGTCCTGATCAGCATCTGCAATGCGCAAACCAGCTGGTGCAACGGGTCGTGCCAGTTGGTTTGAAGATTCATTGCCCATGAGCAGGCGGCCTGCTCATGGCTCTCTGGTGAACGCGCGGCAGCACCTCTCGCATCAACACGCCCCGGCACCAAACACCATCCTCGTGCTCACCGGGTGCGTGCATCCCGTGCCGACTTCTCTACCAACAATAAAGATGTCAGGAGAAACAACGTGATCAAACCCTTTACCCTGAGCATGGCCGGGCTCCTAATGTCCTCATGGGCGTTGGCCTCACCTTACGGTGATTACGCCCGGGAAACCCTCGACACCCTGATCAACGACTACCCCGGACGCTACCGTGACACTGCCAATTTCGCCGACGCGGCCGACTGGATGGAGCGACGCATGGGCACCGGCTACAGCGTCTCGCGCCAGAACTTCAGCTGGAACGCTGATGGCGAGAATCGCAGCTCGCAGAACGTTCTGGCAGAAGCCACCGGCAGCAGCGGCAGAAAGCTGATAGTCGGCGCACACTTCGACACCTACTTCGACCGCCCCACCCTGCAGGGGCTGGATGACAATGCCTCCGGCGCCGGCGTACTGACCGAGCTCGCCCATAACCTCTCCGGGCTGTCGTTCGAGGATGGCGTGACCTTCATCGGATTCGGCGCCGAGGAGGAAGGCATGTATGGCTCGAAGGCCTATGTCCACTCGCTGGACGCTGCCGCCCGCTCGCGCCTGACCGGCATGATCAACCTCGACAGCCTGGTCACCGGCGATCTGCTGTACGCCAATGCCGCTACCAACATCGAGAACGATCCGGCCCTGGCCGCGCTGCGTGAGCACAGCCTGCGCATCGCCAGGGAGATGGGTATCGAACTGCATATCAACCCCGGCCTTCATCCCAACTATCCGGAAGGTACCGGCTGTTGCAGCGACGGCGACAGCTTCCGCGCGCTGGACATTCCGGTGCTCTATGTCGAGGCCACCAACTGGAACATCGGCGACAGGGACGGCTATACCCAGACCGACAACCCGGCCATCCCCGAGGGCTTTACCTGGCACGTACCGGAACGGGACAACGAAACCGCACTCACCACGGCATTCGGCAAGGAGCGCATCACACAGCGCCTTGAGGTTTACTCGCGCCTGCTCACGCGCCTCATACTGGAGGCGACCAGCACCGACTTGCGTTATTCGTCCTTCTCCGGCGCCAAACTGATGGCCAGCCTGGAAGACACCCTGGCGCGCCAGCAGCGAACCCTGCAGCGCCTGCACGAACGACGCCGACTGGCCTTGCGCAGCAGCGTGCGTGAAGAGGGCAGTTTCGACGGCGGTCTTGGCGTGGAGGGTCAGCTTCAGCCCCGCCATGGTTTCGATGATTCACCGAATCAGCGTTCACGCCAGGCGACCGTCTACCTGTTCGGCGACCGGCAACACAACGAGTGGCTGATTCATGGTGTCAGCCTGAGCTTCACCCGTGGCAAGGACAGGCTGGAGCATTCCGGCGAAATCGCCAGCGATACCTGGCAGGCCGGCACCTATGCCCTGCTCGGTAATGGCCGGCCGCAATGGTTGAGCGCCGACCTGCGGATCGGGCGCGCACGCCTGGACGCGGATCGCTCGGTGTTCATCCAGAGCCAAAGCGGCTCCGTGCTGCTGAACCAAAAGCTGCCCAGTGACACTCATGGCCGCTTCTGGGGCACGCGCCTGCAAAGTGGTTATGACTTTCTCGTTGGCGGGGTACGTACAGGCCCGGTCATCGGCTTCGACTACCAGCGCCACACGATCAACGGCTTTCGTGAAAAGCCGGATCGGCGCACCGCGCTACGCTTCGAAGGCCAGCGCTTCGACTCACGACAGGTCAACCTTGGCTGGCAGTTGCAGAGCCAGTTCGTGCTGCCTGACGGCCACACCCTGTTGCCCTATGCCAACCTGACCTGGGTTCGAGAGTTGGGGCATGGCTCCGGCGATGGATTCAACCTGCACAGCCAGGCGGATGGCTCGCTGCGCCGCATCGATAACCCACGCCGTGTCGACAAGCACTTCGCCCAGGCCCACCTCGGCACCCAGTTGGCCCTTGGCAGGCAACTCAACCTGGATGCCCAGGCAGGCGGCCGCCTGAAACACAAGGATGGCAAACAGGCCGGTTACAACCTGAGTCTGCAATACAGGTTCTAGGTTGTCCGCCATGCAGAGACCACAAGCGTCAGACGCCCGGTCTCTGCCAGAGCAACGCGCCTACTCGAGCAACCGACGCAGCTCCTCACTCATCGGCATCGGCTGGAAGGCACTGACACGCGCCCTTCCGGTGTTGCCGATGGGCACCCAGAGGCGCGAGAACAGCAGCGCCGCCGGAATGCGCGGAATCTGCCCAAGCACCTCGCGCACATCGCCCTGTTGCCAACCGGCCAGCAGCATCAGCCAGTGCGAACGCGCATGCAGCCATGGGCGACGCTGGGTGAGGATGTGAGCACGCTCCAGCCAGGCCAGCGCCTCGCCACTACGACCGGCGCGCAGTGCCTGCTGCGCCTTGGCAAAGGCCTCGTCAATGGCTTCCTGTAGTTTCACCTTCATGACCGACTCCTTCATTTGCGCAGCAGACGCAGACCGTTGAATACCACCATCAGGCTCACCCCCATGTCGGCGAACACGGCCATCCACATGGTCGCCTCGCCTGCCAGGGTCATGGCCAGGAAGATCGCCTTGATGCCCAGCGCCAGCACGATGTTCTGCACCAGAATCGCGTGAGTCTGCCGGGAAAGGCGGACGAACGCCGGAATCTTGCGTAGATCGTCGTCCATCAGTGCAACGTCCGCCGTCTCGATGGCCGTGTCGGTACCGGCGGCGCCCATGGCGAAACCGATCTCTGCCCTGGCGAGCGCCGGGGCATCGTTGATGCCGTCACCAACCATGCCCACCACCTTGCCCTGCGCCTGGCGCGCCTCGACCCAGGCCAGCTTGTCCGCCGGCAACAGATCACCGCGCGCCTCATCGACACCGACCTGTTCGGCGATGGCCGCTGCGGTGTGGGTGTTGTCACCGGTCAGCATGCAGGTGCGCACACCCAGCCGGTGAAGTTCGGCGACCGCCTCGCGACTGGTCTGACGCACGGTGTCGGCCACGGCGAAGAGCATCAGTGCACGCTGCTCGTCGCACAGCACCACCACACTCTTGCCCTGACGCTCCAGCGCCTCCAGGCGCTCTTCAAGTTGCGCCGAGCAGAGCCCGAGGTCTTCGACCAGACGGTGGTTGCCCATGTACAGCAGCCTGCCATCGACCCGCCCCCGTGTGCCTCGTCCCGGCAGCGCCTCGAAGTCCTCGACCTCGTGCAGCACTTGTCCCTGTTCCTCGGCACGCATGGCCAGGGCTCTGGACACCGGGTGATCGGAGCGTGCGGCCAGGCTCGCTGCCCAGATGGCATGCTCAGGCTCCTGCGGTTCCAGCAGATGGAGGCTGTCGGTCTGCACCGGCTTGCCATGGGTCAGGGTGCCGGTCTTGTCCAGCGCCAGCAGAGCCAGATGGCGACCGTTCTCCAGGTAGACGCCCCCCTTGATCAGGATGCCCTTGCGCGCCGCTGCCGCCAGGCCGCTGACGATGGTCACCGGCGTGGAGATCACCAGCGCACAGGGGCAGGCCACCACCAACAGCACCAGGGCACGATAGACCCAGTCGAGCCAGGCACCACCAACGATCAGCGGCGGCAGCACGGCAACCGCCAGGGCAAAGGCGAAGACCGCCGGGGTATAGATGCGCGAGAACTGGTCGACGAAACGCTGGGTCGGCGCACGCGAGCCCTGTGCCTCTTCCACCGCATGGATGATGCGCGCCAGCGTCGTGTCGCGTGCCGCCGCGGTTACGCGGAACTCCAGCGATCCGGCCTCGTTGATGGTGCCGGCGAATACCGGGTCACCCGTGCGCTTCTCCACCGGCAGGCTTTCTCCGGTGATCGGCGCCTGGTTGACCGTCGACGTACCCGCGACCACCTCGCCATCGAGACTGATGCGCTCCCCCGGGCGTACCCGCACCAGCGCGCCGAGACCGATGGCCTGCACATCGACTTCCTGCCAGCTGCCATCGGCCTGCTGCACCGTCGCGCGGGGCGGCGCCAGATCCATCAGACCGCGTATGGCGTTACGCGCCCGATCCAGCGAGCGCGCCTCGATCAACTCGGCCAGGGTGAACAGCACCATCACCATGGCCGCCTCCGGCCACTGACCGATCAGCACCGCACCGGTCACGGCAATGCTCATCAGCGCATTGATATTGAGGTTGCGGTTCTTCAGGGCGATCCAGCCCTTCTTGTAGGTATTGAGCCCACACAGGCCGATGGCCGCAATGGCCAGTAGCGCCACGACCCAGTCCGGGCCCAGCGTGGCGAAATGCACGACCTCCGATGCGGTCGCCACCCCACCTGCCAGCACCAGCGGCCACCAGGGCTTTTTCGCGGGCGCGGCGGCTGGCTGCTGCGCGGCGCTGCCATCCTCCACCTGCGGGGTGAAACCCAGTGCACGAATGGCGGGCACCACCTGCGCCAGCGCCCCTTCGTCATGACTGACGGTGAGCACGCGCTGCAACAGATTGAAGTGCAGGCCCGCCACCCCCGGCAGCCGGCCCAGTGCGTCGCGGATCAGGCGCTCTTCCGTGGGGCAGTCCATCTGCTCGATGCGGATGCGGGTATTCAGTGCCCCGGTCAGTTGCTCGTCAGTGGCCTGCACAGCAGAACCGTGATCATGCCCGGCATGGTCGTGGGCATCATCGTTGTGAGCAGGTGGCTGTGGGTGCGAGTGGTCGCAGCAACGGCTCATGGCATATCTCCGTCAGGTATCTGTTGCGCAGTACACACCCTGTAGTCACTATAGGGTCAAGCACCCATGGAGCGATCTCATGAAAATCGGTGAATTGGCGAAAAAGGCCGGCTGCCAGGTCGAAACCATCCGTTATTACGAGCGCGAAGGCCTGCTGCCCGCGCCCGCTCGAACCGAAGGCAATTACCGCCTGTACGGCAGCCTGCACCTGGAACGCCTGGTGTTCATCCGCAATTGCCGGACGCTGGACATGACCCTGGAAGAAATTCAGCGACTACTGGCCCTGCGCGACCTGCCCAATGAAAGCTGCGCCGGCATCAACAGCCTGGTGGACGAGCATATCGAGCACGTGGAGGCACGCATCAACAGCCTGCTGGCATTGCGCGAGCAACTGGCCGAACTGCGCGACCGCTGCAATGGCCCCCAGGAAGCAGAGGACTGCGGCATTCTGCGCCAGCTCAATGCCAGTGGCGGCGTGCAACCGCTGCCGGACGACAGCCATACCCATGTGGGCAAGAGCCACTCGCACTGAGGTGCGCTGTCTCGATCGCTCTCGAAGTGCATTGAACTGGACTAGGCTTGTCCTGCCAGGCGAAACGCCCCGGCATGTACCGGCTTCCAAGGAGAGATGAGCATGTCTGCAAAGTTCGAGCTGAAAAAGGCCAAAGACGGCCAGTTCCATTTCAATCTGCTGGCAACCAATGGCCAGGTCATTCTTGCCAGCGAGATGTACAAGGCCAGGGATTCCGCGCTCAACGGTATCGAATCGGTGAAGAAGAACGCACAGCGTGAAGGCGCCTTCGAGACCAGAACCTCGAGCAACGACAAGCACTATTTCCTGCTCAAGGCCACCAACGGCCAGGTGGTCGGGCAAAGCCAGATGTACGCCAGCGCCGCCAGTTGCAGGAACGGCATCGAATCGGTGCAAAAGAATGCACCCACCGCCAACCTCGATGATCAGACAGGCTAGGGTCTGAAATGGTCGTCATTCCCGCAGCCTGATCGCTGATGCAGCGCTTGCGTCGGGCTCACCCACAGACCACGAACGCCTGGACTCCCGCCTTCGCGGGAGTGACCGCTGGCAGGCCGCTGCAAACGACTCGCTAGCCGCCCTGTTTCCTGAACATGTAGAACAGGTTCGGTTCGCTGATCAGGTACAGGTTGCCGTTATCGTCGGTCGCCACTCCCTCGGCTTGCGGCACGCTGCGCCGCAGGCCATGTTGCCCGCGCAGGAGCGACAGGGTACTGATCGGTTTGCCCTCGGCATTCAGCTCGATCACCAGACGCGACTCGTCCGACAGCGCCAGCAGATGGCCGGTCGCCGTGTCGAAATCCAGGCTGGAGAGATCGCGCACGAACAGGCGGGCATCGCGCTTGGGATCGGTATTGACCTGCAACGCCAGGGGCTTGCCCTCATCGACATGCGGGAAACCAAGCACTTCGAAGATGCGCACCGGATCGCGCTCCTTGGCCACCAGCAGCCGCTGACGCTGCGCGTCATAGGCCAGCCCCTCGAACCCCTTGTTGCCGTTGAGGCCGATCCCCAGTGACAGCTGCTGGAAGTCGGCAGCATCGAGCACACGACTGTCATCGTCGATACGCACCTTGACCAGGCGCTGCTCGCGCTCATCGGCAATCACATAGATGCCTGGCGCGATGTATTCGATGGCTTCAGGATCACCGAAGCCTTGCAGGTCGATGACGCGCTTGAGATCGCCGTGCAGGCTCAGCTCGATCACCTGGGCCGGCTTGTTGGTGACACTGAACAGGCTGCGCCGATCCGGATCGTAGGTCAGCGCCGACACATCGCGAATCCCTTCGATCGCCTTGGCATCGATCACCACCCGGTAGTCACCCAGCCACAGCGATCGATCACGCCACTGTGCGCCGTGCTGCCACTCCTCCACGGCAAACCAGGCTCGCTCGAACAGGCGATACTGCTGAGCCAGAACCACGCCGACCAGAAGCAGGAAGAACAGCAGATAGAGCCAGGGGTTGATGGAGAGCAGACGACGCATGATGTTTTCTCTGACGACCACGAAAAAAACCGCCGCACCGTTAAGGTGCGGCGGGTGTGCAGATCATTTCGATCAGTTGATCAGCTCGACACGATCGACATCGATCTCGCGGCTGTTGAAGTCCTTGTCGACTTCACCGGTCAGACGCACCTTGGCGGTTTCCGAGATTTTCTGGGCAGGCCAGTCTTCGTCATCGATTTCCACCTGGATGGTGCCGGTGGCGTCCTTGAACTCATAGAGTTCGTCCTGCAGACGCTTGACGATCTGACCCTCCAGCACGACATGGGTATCGTCGGCGGCTTCCAGTGCGGCGGCCACGGTGGTGACCTGCGGGGTGGCACCCGGGCCGGTATAACCGGTAGCGAAGGCAGCGGTGCTGAGCAGCGGCAGAACCATCAGAGCGAGAGCGGTACGTTTCATGGTGTGAACCTCGTTGTTCGTAAGTGACGGGGTCAGATTAGTGTGGCTAGCTGAATCCAGACTGAATCCTCGCTTAAGCCAAGCTGAATCCGTCACAGAGGCTCAACCGGCGTCCGGCACCGGCTTGCTGAATACGTAGAAGAGGTTGGGCTCGGCGACGATGTAGATATTGCCGTCCTCATCCATGGCGACGCCCTCGGCCTGCTCGATGCCGCTATCCAGGCCATTGAGGCCGGCGTTGAGGCTGAGGAAGCTGACCGGCTGGCCAGCACGATCGAGCTCCAGCAGCAGACGCGACTCGTCCGACAGTACCAGGGTATGGCCACTGCGCTCGTCGACGCTGAGTGATGAAATGTCACGTATGCCCAGGCTGTCGAGACTCAGCGGCTGAAGAACGCCAACGCCGCCGCCGTCCTCATCGGAAAAGGGCAAACTGAACAGCCCCAGCGGCCCACGCTCCTTGCCCAGCAGCAGGCTTTGGCTACGCGAATCCCAGCCCAGACCCTCGAAGCCCTTGTTGCCGGCATCGGCGAAACCCAGGTCGAAGCCGGGGAAGTTGGCGGCGTCCAGCTCCAGGTCATCGTCGCCCAGGATAAAGGTGGTGAGCTGGCGGCGGCGCTCGTCGACGATGGCCATGCGACCGTTGTCCATCATCTCGACCCCTTCGGGATCGGCGAAACCCTTGAGTTCGATGCGGCGCAGCACTTCGCCCTTGCGCGACAGCTCCACCAGCAGCGGATTCTTGCCGGTCACGGTGAACAGGGTGCCGGTCAGCGCATTGTAGGTCAGCCCCGAGGTCTCGTCCTTTTCCAGCCCCGTCAGCACCTTGGCCTGGATCACCGCGCGGTAGCCGGGCAACCAGACGCTGGCCAGACGCTCGACCAGCGGCGTACGCCCCTCCTGCCACCAGAGCAGAGCGCGATCATCCCAGTGCTGCGTGTGTGCCAGAACGGCGCCGGTCATCAGGGTGAAACCGGCCATCCAGAAACGCGGACGAGGAAGGTATCTTTTCAGGAAAGGCATCGACGAATGCTCGGCTGCGTAATGGCAATCCGACATCCGCTGTCGTGGGGAGTTCCGCCGCCTGCGAGGCGGCGGTGATCTTATAGCACGCGGCTGGTGAAGCTGCTGTGACCGACCAGTTCAAGCACCACCTCATCACCCTTGCCAAGCACCCCGACGCCCACCGGCGTACCGGTAAGAATCACGTCGCCCGGCTGCAAGGCAAAATGCCCGGCCATGTGCTGGATCATCGGCAGGATGGGATTGAGCATATCGCGGCTGTTGCCGTCCTGACGGGTTTCGCCATTGATCACCAGGCGAATGCCGATATCCCCCAGATCAGCGACCGCGTCACCTGGCACGAAAGGCGACAGCACGCAGGCGCCATCGAAGCTCTTGGCGATTTCCCAGGGATAACCCTTTTCCTTGAGCCTGGCCTGCACATCACGCAGGGTCAGATCGAGTGCCGGGGCGAAGCCGCTGATGGCGTCACGCACCTCTTCGGCATCCGGCTTCTTCGACAGCGGCTTGCCGATCAACACGGCGATCTCGGCCTCGTAGTGCACCGAGCCGCGATCATCGGGAATGGCGAAGCCGCCCTCGAGCGGCACCACGCAGGAGCCCGGCTTGATGAACAGCAACGGCTCCGTGGGCACCGGATTGTTCAGTTCCCTGGCGTGCTCGGCGTAGTTGCGGCCGATGCAGACCACCTTGCCGATGGGAAAGTGGACGGTGGTACCGTCGACGTATTGGTGCTGATAGCTCATCACCGACTCCTGTGTCGTTCGTGTATGGGGCTCACCTCGGCAGGCCCGTTCTGGGCATGGGTGCATGACGAAAGCCGAGAGGTTACCGGAGGTGCCCCCCGAGTGCCCCGGCTCGTGACCGGAGGCCCTACCTTAAACGAGGCAGCGTCATCATGCACCGCATACGAAAACGCCCATCGGTGCGTACGAAAACGCCCATCGGTCGGATGGGCGTTTCGTCAGGCGAAGATCTTGCCGGGGTTCATGATTCCGTTGGGATCGAATACCGCCTTTACCGCCTTCATGCAGGCGATCTCCGCCTCGCTGCGGCTGTAGTGCAGGTAGTCGCGCTTGGTCATGCCGACACCATGCTCGGCGCTGATCGAGCCGTTGTACTTCTGCACGGTCTCGAACACCCACTTGTTGACCACCGCACACTTGGCGAAGAACTCGTCCTTGGACAGGTTCTCGGGCTTGAGGATGTTCAGGTGCAGGTTGCCGTCGCCGATATGGCCGAACCACACCACCTCGAAGTCCGGATAGTTGGCTTCGACGATGGCATCGATGTCCTTGAGGAAGGCAGGCACCTGGCTGACGGTGACCGAGATGTCGTTCTTGTATGGCGTCCAGTGACTGATGGTTTCGGAGATGTATTCGCGCAGCTTCCACAGGTTCTGCAACTGTTGCTCGCTCTGGCTCATCACACCGTCGACCACCCAGCCCTGCTCGACGCAGTGCTCGAAGGTTTCCAGCGCCTGGTTGGCAACTTCCTCGGTGCTGGCTTCGAATTCCAGCAGCGCATAGAAGGGGCACTCGCTCTCGAACGGCGCAGGCACGTCGCCGCGACCAAGCACCTTGGCCAGGGCCTTGTCGGAGAAGAATTCGAAGGCAGTCAGGTCGAGCTTGCTCTGGAAAGCGTGCAGCACCGGCATGATCGAGTCGAAGTCCGACGTGCCGAGCACCATCGCCGTGAGGTTCTTCGGCGCACGATCCAGACGCATGGTCGCCTCGACCACGAAACCCAGGGTGCCTTCGGCACCGATGAACAGCTGGCGCAGATCATAGCCGGTGGCATTCTTGATCAGGTCGCGGTTCAGCTCCAGCAGCTCGCCGGTGCCGGTCACCACCTTCAGGCCGGCGACCCAGTTACGGGTCATACCGTAGCGAATGACCTTGATACCGCCGGCATTGGTGCCGATATTGCCGCCAATCTGGCTGGAACCGGAAGAAGCGAAGTCAACCGGGTAGTACAGTCCCTTTTCCTCGGCGAACAGCTGCAGTTGCTTGGTCACCACACCCGGCTGGCAGACGGCCGCGCGGTCGTATTCGTTGAACGAGAGGATCTGGTTCATGTAGTCGAAGGCCACGACCACTTCGCCGTTGGCCGCCACCGCAGCGGCCGAGAGACCTGTACGGCCACCGGACGGCACCAGGGCGATCCTGTGCGCGTTGGCCCAGCGCACGATGGCCTGCACCTGCTCGACGTTCTTGGGGAAGACGATGGCGGAAGGCGCCGGGGCGAAATGTTTGGTCCAGTCCTTGCCGTAGGCCTCGAGGGAATCGGCGTCGGTCAGCACCTTGCCGGGTTCAACCAGGGTCTTCAGCTCTTCGATCTGGGCGGGGGTGGTCATCTACAGAACTCTCAAAGGATTCATGGTCGCCCTGAGAACCATTCAGGTCGCAACCGAGCATTGAAAAAGGCGAACATGCTAGCATACGCACCCCGCGAATCGCGCCATGTAGCGATCTGCGGGCGTTGGCTGAACATCCAGAGCCTGTTCTCGATTTCGCGACCCCAGACTCTCAGCCATTCCCTGACATATTTGTGAGGCAACAGGTACTCCGATGAGCAAGACCTCTCTCGACAAGAGCAAGATCAAGTTCCTTCTTCTCGAAGGCGTGCACCAGAACGCCGTAGACACACTGAAGGCCGCCGGCTACACCAACATCGAGTACCTCAAGACCGCACTGTCCGGCGATGAGCTGAAAGAGAAGATCGCCGACGCCCACTTCATCGGCATCCGCTCGCGCACCCAACTGACCGCCGAGGTGTTCGACAGCGCCAAGAAACTGGTCGCGGTCGGCTGCTTCTGCATCGGCACCAACCAGGTCGACCTGGACGCTGCCCGCGAGCGCGGCATCGCCGTGTTCAATGCGCCCTACTCCAACACTCGCTCGGTCGCCGAACTGGTGCTGGCCGAGGCCATTCTGCTGCTGCGCGGCATCCCCGAGAAGAACGCCTCCTGTCATCGCGGTGGCTGGATCAAGTCGGCGGCCAACTCCTTCGAGATCCGTGGCAAGAAGCTGGGCATCATCGGCTACGGCTCCATCGGCACCCAGCTGTCGGTACTGGCCGAAGCGCTGGGCATGCAGGTGTTCTTCTATGACACCGTGACCAAGCTGCCGCTGGGCAACGCCACGCAGATCGGCAACCTCCACGAGCTGCTGGGCCTGTGCGACATCGTCTCCCTGCACGTACCGGAACTGCCGTCCACCCAGTGGATGATCGGCGAGAAGGAAATCCGCGCCATGAAGAAGGGCGGCATCCTGATCAACGCCGCCCGTGGCACCGTGGTCGAACTGGATCACCTGGCCCAGGCGATCAAGGACGAGCACCTGATCGGCGCTGCCATCGACGTGTTCCCGGTCGAGCCGAAGTCCAACGACGACATCTTCGAGAGCCCGCTGCGCGGCCTGGATCGCGTGATCCTGACCCCGCACATCGGCGGTTCCACTGCCGAGGCGCAGGCCAACATCGGCCTGGAAGTGGCGGAGAAACTGGTCAAGTACAGCGACAACGGTACCTCGGTATCCTCGGTCAACTTCCCCGAAGTGGCCCTGCCGGCGCACCCGGGCAAGCACCGCCTGCTGCACATCCACGCCAACATTCCGGGCGTGATGAGCGAGATCAACAAGGTGTTCGCCGACAACGGCATCAACATCTCCGGCCAGTTCCTGCAGACCAACGACAAGGTCGGCTACGTGGTGATCGACGTAGACGCCGAGTACTCGGATCTGGCGCTGGAGAAGCTGCAGCACGTCAACGGCACGATCCGCAGCCGCGTGCTGTTCTAAGCCGGGGTTGCTGCGCGTCGGCGATACCGCGTTGGGAACGACCTCGGAGATGCTCGTTTACTGACGTAAACGCCGCGCTCCTCGGTCGGTCTCGCTCTAGCTCGCGAACCCGCAGGCAAGGTTGGAAATGAAATGAGGGAGGCCACGGCCTCCCTTTTTCATTCCTCGCAAACACGTCGCAGGGTACGCCGCGCGAACCGCCTGGAGCGATAGGCGTAGGCAAAATGCCGCAGATTCATCCCGACTACCGGCAGGCATCCAGTCGTGCCAACTCGGCGACTGCTTCATCCAGCTGCATTTCGTTGAAAACCCTCACCCCGGCACGTCGCAACAACGCGGCGGTGACGCCCTCGCCCGGCACCCGCACACCACTGAAGCTGCCATCGTAGTTTTCCAGATTGCCACAGGACGGGCTGCGCGCCTTGAGCAGGGCCACGCGGATACCGTGCTCACGCACCAGTTGCAGGGCCTGTTCGGCCCCCTCGACGAATGCACCGGTGACGTCCTGGCCGTCGACCGTCAGCACCGGCAGCCTGCCATCCAGCACCTCGGCGCCCTGACCGCCGCGAATCTCCGCAGGCGGACGCGGTGTCGGCAAACCGCCGGCCACCTCCGGGCACAGCGCAACCACCCGCCCCTCTTCCAGCCATTGTCGAAGCTGATCGAAAGGGCCATGCGCACCGCCGTCATAGCGCACCCGATGCCCGAGCAGGCAGCGGCTTACCAGAATCTTCTGCATCGTCCGTCTCCATTGGCGCGCCAGAGTAACCAGCGGTAACACCCCCGTCAGCCCGCCTGCCGATACCGAGTGAAACAGCCAGCAGCCGCCATTTACGCGGTTTTCCCGCCTATCCTTCGGCGGGAAGCAGCCCCAGGCCATGGCGCACCGCCCGAAGCCCCACCAGACTTGCGCGGCCAACCAGGGAGGTCAACGTTCATGTCTCATCCGCTTCGCGCCTTCGCCATCGCACTGCTGAGCAGTACAGCACTGCTTGCATCCTCGACCCAGGCCGCCTTGCAGGCGCTGGAAGACGAAAGCCTGAGCCAGATCAGCGGCCAGGCCGGCATCACCATTCGCCTCGACCTGATGGCACGCATCGACGAAGTACGTTGGCAGGACGATGGCGGCAGTCTGTCGCTGCGCAATGTGAGGATCGACAACGGCTGCCTGAAACCCGCCGACTGCGATGGCTACGCCCTGGGCCCCGCGCAGTTGGGCGCCAGCGTACCGATTCTGGGCATCGAAGTACCGACCCTGGAGGTGGATGTGGTCAAGGGCAGCAACGGCAAGAGCCAGTTGCAATTGAAGTTGCCCAACCTGACCGCGATCAACCAGCAACTCGGCCCGTTGGGCAAGCTGGTGATCCGTGCACGGGTAGCCAGTGACCTCTACATCGGCAACGGCAGCATCGGCAATGTCGCTCTGCGCGATATCCGCGACATCAACGGCACCATCAAGGTCTGGGCTCACTGACCCGTACGGAGTTCTCAGATCAGGTCGCTACCGCGGCGCCTGAACCAGCCGGTCAGCGATAGGCGTTCGCGCGTGGCCGGCAGCACTTCATGGGGCATCTCGGCAGACAGGAACAACGCCAGGGTACCCGCCTGCGGCAGCACGTCATGCTCGCTGCCGTCGCCCAGATACAGGCGCAGCGCTCCACCCTGCTCGGCCTGCCAGTCCTCGTTCAGATAGAACACCGCCGACACGGTGCGGCGGTCGTCATCGCGAAAGCGATCGAGATGACGCTGATAGAAAGTTCCGGGCGCGTAGCAGGCGAAGTGGCACTCGTAATCCTCCAGGCCCAGGTAGAGCGCCTGGTTCAATGCCTGACGCAACCCGTCCATCAGACCCAGGTACCGATCGCAGGCTGCACTTTGACCAGGCTCCAGCCACTGGATGCGATCCCCGCGAATCCCTTCCTGCACCTGTTGAGCACTGCCGCGACCCACGCTGGCGGCATTCAGCTCACCGCTCTGGGCACGCTCATGGCACTCGGCGGCCAATTCACGGGTCAGAACTTCGGGGGCGAAAAATGCCCGTTGCGACCAGCCCTGGCTGGCGAGGTCGTCGATCAGGCTGGAAAAGAGGTCTTGCTGATTGAGTTCGGTCATGGCGGCGATTGTATCAGCGGCGTGTCACGGCTCGACAAGCCTCGACCAGCCACCGAAAATAACCGGCCGCAGCACCTTGCGGCCGGCCAGGATAGTTGCCAAGGAGTTATCGATGCGTTTTCTGTTTGCCCTGTTGCTGTTTGGCCTGACCCTGCCGACCCTGGCCGACGAGCACCTGCGCCTGTATCAGGCCGCCGGCTGGCCGCAACAGCGTGAACACTTCAACCAGGCACTCGACGCCGCTCAGCAGCGCTACCGCAGCACCCTGCCACCCGCGGTGTACCAGGCTCTGGTAGACAACAGCAACCACCGCTTCGCCGCCACCGCCATCGACCAGCGCGCCCAGCACAGCCTGCGCATGGAGCTGGCTGACCCAGAGCCGGCGCTGGCCTTCTTCGAGTCCGAGCTGGGGCGCAGGATCGTCGCCGCCGAGACACTGGCCACCCGCAGCGATCAGTTGGCCAAGTACGCGAACGGCCTGCCGCGCACTGACGCCGACGCGACCCGTCGCCTGTTGATTCGTCATCTGGCGCAGGCGCTGCCCGCCAAGGAGGCTGGTGCCGAAGTCAGCCTGGCGCTGGCCGGCGTAGCGGCCGACAGCCTCAGCCAGATGATTCCCGGCCTGCTTGGTGGCGGCCAGGCACAGGGGCTGCTCAATGGCCAGCGGCAGCGCCTGATGGCGCAGATTGAACAGGATCTGGACAACACCCTGTTGCACGTCTACCGCGAGCTGAGCGATCCGGAGCTGGAGCAGTTCGTCGAGTTCGCCCAGTCGGCCGCCGGCAAGGCCTATTACCAGGCCGCCCTGCAAGCCCTGCGTGCCGGCCTCGCCGTGGGTATGAGCAGCGCCGATCTGGAACCCGCGCCGCAAGGCATCTGAGAGCGCACGGCAAGACCGGTACAGGTCGCGGTGCGCACTATTGCAGCCGTTCGCGCAGAAAGTCGAAGTAGCGCCGGCGCAATGCCTCGTTCTCGTTCGCCAGGTGATGACGGGCATCGGCCAGGCGCAGGATCTGCGGCTGGTGGAACTTGTCCTGCAGCACCTCGAGGTTGTAGCGCCAGTCCACCGTCATGTCCGCCTCGCCCTGGATGATCAGCGGGCTACGCTCGCTGCGCGCGGCCGCCTCGATGCGCGGCACCCAATGCGTCAGCGCGCCAACCCAGGCGGTCGGCAGGCTGCGCGGTTGCAGCGGATCGAGGTTGTGCACGAACTCGAGAAAGGCGGCGTCGCTGGAGTTCTCGCTGAAGCGCCGTGGAATCTCCCGCACGAACGGGCTTAGCAGGCGGTAGCTGAGCTTCGACCAGCCCCAGGCCCGGGGCCGCACCAGCGGCGCCAGGAGAATGCTCTGGCCCAGCTCCGGTCGCCTGCCGTCGGTGAGCAGATAGTCCAGCGCAATCGCGCCACCGGTACTCTGCCCACACAGGTGCCAGGGCTGCGGCAGGCCCAGTTCGGCAGCCTGTTCGAACAGCCCGGCGAGCACCTGCTGATACTCGGCGAAATCACCGATGCTGGCACGCGCGCCGCTGGAAAGGCCGTGCCCCGGCAGGTCGCAGGCCAGCACGGCAAGCTTCAGGCTCAACGCCCAGTCGACCACATGCCGATACAGCCCCATATGGTCGTAATAACCATGCAACAGCAGCAGCGTGCCACGCGGCTCGGGCGGCGCCCAGAGCTGCACGGCGATCTGATAACCCGCAGCGTTGAAACTGCCGATCCGGTTGTCCAACCCGGCAAAGCGTGACCCCAGATCGAACCCGTAGAAGCTGCGATAGGCCTGTAGCGCAGGCAGCTCCAGGCGCGCTGCGGCCAAGGGTCGCAGCAGAGGGCGCAATTGATCGGGTTGAAAGGGCTCTGACATCGGGTTTTCCATGGGCAGCGGGCGACTTCGGGATGACGCTGGGCGCATCGGTCTCGGGTGCTGCGATATTCAGCTGCCAGGCGCATCGTGGCAAGCTACACGCCCTTTTTCAGTCCAGCGCACACCATGCCCCGTCTTTCGCGCAAGAATCTGCTCGTCGCCCTGCTCGCCGTGGTCTGGCTGGGCGGCATGCTGCTGGCTTATCGCTGGTTCGAAACACGTTATCTGCGCACCTTCGACGAACGCGCAGCGGTGTTCTCCGGCGCCGAACTGCGCCTGCCGGATGAGCTGGCGGGGCCCGGCGCGATCCGCCTGGTGCATTTCTGGGATCCGGCCTGCCCGTGCAATGTCGGCAACCAGCAGCACCTGGCCGAACTGATCGAACGCTACGCACCGCAAGGCGTTCAGTTCCACGTCGTGCAAAAGCCAGGCAGCAAGGGCCACCTGCCTGCCGAACTGGCCGCCTTGCGCCCCATCGAAACAATGCCCGGCAGCGTCGGCCTGCCCGCCAGCCCGGCCGTGGCGATCTGGGACAGGCAAGGCCAACTGGCCTACTTCGGGCCATACAGCGAAGGGCTGGTGTGCAATTCGAGCAACAGCTTCATAGAGCCCATACTCGAAGCGCTGGCCGCAGGGCGCAAGGTCGATGCCAGCAACACCCTGGCGGTGGGGTGCTTCTGCGAGTGGGCCGAGCCGACCGCTGACTGACAGGCCTCAAGCGCGCCCACGTGGCGTCCCCCCCTGCCAGCGGCGAAAGGCGCGGTAGAACGGCGACAGCTCGGCGAAACCGCAGGCCCGCGCCACATCGCGCACCCCCAGGCCCTGATCCAGCAGGCGCAGTGCCCGCAGGCGACGCACCTCATCGTGCAGCGCACGAAAGCTGCTGCCCTGTTCGCTCAGCGTTCGTTGCAGGGCGCTGCGATGACTGCCCAGTGCCTGTGCGCAGGCGTCCAGACTGCAAAGCGCACTGCCCAGGTTGAGCTCCAGCCAGTAGCGCACCCGTGCCAGCAACTGGTTCTCCACCAGGCCTGCCAACTGCTTCTCGGCCTCTTCGCCGAGCACCTCGAACAGCCGTGGGCTGGCACTGCGGGACGGGCGGGCGAGCACCTCACGCGGCAGGATCAGGGCATCGTGGGGCTGTGCAAAGCGCGGTTCGACACCCAGCAGACGGCGATGCTCGACGAGCCTGCGCGGCGCCGAATGACGAAAATCCACGCCCAGCAGGGGCAGTTGCCCGCCAGCGGCCGCCAGCATCTTGATCAGCAGCACCGCCAGACACTCCATCTGCTGGCGCAGCGAGCCGACGTCACGGTAGTTGAGGTCGATCACCAGACGCACCGTCTCGCCCCGCTCCTCCAGCCGGGCGGCGAAGCCACCGGAAAGGATGTGCTGAAAGCGCACGAAGGCCTGCAAGCCCTGGCGCAGATCACGCGCGGCCAGCAGCAGATAGCCGACGACATCCATCGGTCGTGGCTGCATCACCTCGCCCAGATGCAGACCGATATCGATGTCACCGCTGATGCCTTCCAGCGCCTGCCAGAAGCGCGGGGCATTGTCGTGATCCTCGCGCGCCTCCAGCAGCGGCGCCGCCAGCGGCACACCGGCGTAGGCGCGCCGATAGGTATCGGTCGGATCGAGCCCCAGCGCGGCCAGGGCCTCGTAGAGCAGGCGACGCAGGGTCGAGGAATGGGTCAGGGCAACGAAAGCACTGTCGGGCATGGCGGCTCCAGGCTGCAATTGACCATAGACTTTCAGCCTTGCGGCGTATGGTCAATGCCGAGACCTGCACGCCTGAGCAAAATGCTCGGACGCTTGCCTCTCACAACAACAAGGATCGCTCGATGAAACGCTCCCTGACCGCCCTTGCCCTGGTGGTTGCCGCCGCTGCCGGCGGCCTGACCTGGTACCTGCACGACAAGCAGCCAATCCGCGATGGCGAACAGTTGCTCGGCGCGCTGCAGGCCCCGGTCACGGTGGACTATGACGAGCGTGGCGTACCGCACATCCGCGCCGAGAACGAGGCGGACATGTACCGTGCGCTGGGCTATGTACATGCGCAGGATCGCCTGTTCCAGATGGAACTGTTGCGACGTCTGGCTCGCGGCGAACTGGCCGAGGTGCTCGGCGAGAAACTGGTGCCCACCGACCGCCTGTTCCGCACCCTGGAGATCGGTCGTCATGCCGACGCCTACGCCGCCCGACTGGACACCGGCAGCCCGTCCACGCAAGCGCTGCTGCACTATCTGGAGGGGGTCAACCAGTACCAGGCCAGCCGCCCGCGCCCGCTGGAGTCCGACGCGCTGGGCATCGAGCCGCGCCCCTTCACCATCGCCGACACGCTCGCCGTCGCCGGCTACATGGCCTACAGCTTCGCCGCCGCATTTCGTACCGAGCCGGTGATGACCCATATCCGCGATGAACTGGGCCCGGACTATCTCAAGCTGTTCGATCTCGACTGGCATCCTCAGGGCGTGCTCGGCACCTCCCTGACTGCCGGCGACTGGCAGGATCTCTCGGCACTCGCCCAGCTCGGCAACAGTGCTCTGGAGGGCAGCGGCCTGCCTCAGTTCGAAGGCAGCAATGCCTGGGCGGTCTCCGGCAGCCGTACCGCCAGCGGCAAGCCGCTGCTGGCGGGCGACCCACACATCCGCTTCTCGTTGCCGGCGGTGTGGTACGAGGCGCACCTGCAAGCACCCGGCTATGAGCTGTACGGTTACCACCACGCCCTGATACCCAGCGCCATGCTCGGCCACAACCGCGACTTCGCCTGGAGCCTGACCATGTTCCAGAACGACGACCTCGACCTGATCGCCGAGCGGGTCAATCCGGACAACGCCAACCAGGTCTGGTACCAGGGGCGCTGGGTCGACCTCGAACAGCGCACGGAAACCATCCGGGTCAAGGGCGCCGCACCGGTGCAGATCACCCTGCGCCGCTCTCCGCACGGACCGATCGTCAACGATGCCCTGGGCCAGGCCAGCGGCAGCACACCGATTGCCATGTGGTGGGCGTTTCTGGAAACCGACAACCCGCTGCTCGACGCCTTCTACCAGCTCAACCGCGCGAACAGCCTGGACAAGGCTCGCAGCGCGGCCGAGAAGATCGAAGCCCCCGGCCTCAACGTGGTCTGGGCCAACGCCAGCGGTGATATCGGCTGGTGGGCGGCGGCCAGGCTGCCGCTACGCCCGGCCGGGGTCAATCCGACCTTCATCCTCGATGGCGCCAGCGGCGAGGCGGACAAGCCCGGCTTCCACCCCTTCAGCGCCAACCCGCAGGAAGAGAACCCACCGCGCGGCTATATCGTTTCGGCCAACTATCAGCCCGTGCCCGCCAGCGGCATCGAAATTCCCGGGTACTACAACCTGCCGGATCGCGGCCAGCGCCTGAACCAGCGCCTGAGCGATGCCTCGGTGAAATGGGACACGCACAACAGCCAGGCACTGCAACTCGACCCTGGCACCGGCTATGGCCCGCGCCTGCTGAAGCCGATTCTGCAAGAGCTGCGCGCCGCAGCCGCGAACGACCAGGAACGCGCCCTGGTCGAACAACTGGCCAACTGGAATGGCGACCATACCCTCGACTCGGTGGCTGCCACACTGTTCAACCAGCTGACCTATCAGCTCGCTCACGAAGCCATGGCGGACGAGCTCGGCGACGCGTTCTTCGACAGCCTGTTGCAGACCCGTGTGCTGGATACCGCCCTGCCTCGTCTGACCGCCAACCCCGACTCCCCCTGGTGGAATCGTCAGGACAGTGAACAGCGCGAGACCCGCGCGCAGATCGTGGCGGACGCCTGGCGCGCCAGCCTGGAGCACCTGCGCACTACATTCGGCAATGATGCCGGGGGCTGGACCTGGGATCGTGCCCATACCCTCACTCACGGTCATCCGCTTGGTCAGCAGCAGCCGCTGGCCTGGCTGCTCAATGTCGGCCCGCTCGCCGCTCCCGGCGGCCATGAAACGCCGAACAACCTGTCGCACAAGGTCGGACCGGCACCCTGGCCGGTGGTCTATGGGCCGTCGACCCGGCGCCTGGTCGATCTGGCGGATGCCGACAAGGCCCTGGGGGGCATTCCCGTAGGCCAGAGCGGCGTCCCCTTCGATACGCACTACGGTGACCAGGCGCAGGCGCACATCACTGGCCAGTACCAACCCCAGCACCTGAGCGAGGCGGACGTGACAGCGCACCGCCAGGGTACGCTCGAACTGCGGCCACGCTGAGCCACACAGGTACAGCGTGTGCGCCGACGGTGCATCACGCTGCACGCTGGTGCATCACCCCGCCACACAGAGCAGGCCGGCGCCCGCCAGGGCGCTCTGGCCCCCGCCAAATCGGGCCTTGCCGCTTCGGTAACGAAATTGGCACACGCCCTGCATAGTCTAGGTCAGACCCAGTTTCGGGGACCTTGGTACAGGCAGGCCGGGGAATCCCCTTCTTTATTCGACGCCTCACCCGCGTCACGTGCAGTGCGCCACAGCTCGCTCGACGAGCACGGCGCCACCCGTTTCGGGGACCTTGGTACAGGCAGGCCGGGGAATCCCCTTCTTTATTCAGGACGTAGCGCCAGCCATACGCGCCAACGTCCACCCTCCGGCGCACCGCGCCAGTCCCCGTCCAGCGGGCGGGGTGAGACCAGCACCAGCAGCAGATCCCGCCCGTCGCGCTCGATGCGCCAGTTCACCAGCCCCAGAGGCAGACTCAGACGCCCCTCGCGCACACGCCCATAGGCATCATCGAAGCGATACACCAACGCACCATCGACATGCTCGGCCAGGGCTTGCGGCTCGCGGTTGAACCAGAGCTGCAAGCCCTGCTCCCAGGGCTCGGCCTCTTCGATGCGCAGGCGCGGTGGGTCGAACAGACGGCCCAGCATCACCCCCACGAGAAAGGCGATGAGCATCACCGAGGCAATGAAGCGCCAGCGAAGTCGCGGCCTGGGATCATCGACCGGCGTAGAATGATCGCGATCCCTGTTCTCGGAGCCCTGCATGTTCCACGTCATCCTCTTCCAACCGGAAATCCCACCCAACACCGGCAACATTATCAGGCTGTGCGCCAACAGCGGCTGCCAGTTGCACCTGATCGAGCCGCTGGGCTTCGAACTGGATGACAAACGCTTGCGTCGTGCGGGACTGGACTACCACGAATACGCCACGCTCAAGCGCCACGCCGACCTGCCGAGCTGCCTGGAAAGCCTTGGCCAGCCGCGCCTGTTCGCCTTCACCACCAAGGGTTCGCAACCCTTCCACGAAATCGCCTACCAGCCCGGTGATGCCTTTCTGTTCGGCCCGGAAAGCCGTGGCCTGCCGGAAGAGGTACGCAACGCCCTGCCACCCGAGCAGCGGGTGCGCCTGCCGATGCGCGCCGGCTGCCGCAGCCTGAACCTGTCCAATACCGTGGCAGTGACCGTCTACGAGGCCTGGCGGCAGAACGGCTTCGCCGAGGGCGATCTGTAGGGTGCGTTGCGCGCACCGAATGCCCGCCCGGCATGATCACGCACAACAAAAAAGCGCCCCGAGGGGCGCTTTTCATTCGATCGACCAATGCTCAGTGAGCGGTGGTTTCAACCTGGCCAGCCTGCTGCATGCGCTGCAGCTCCTGGGCGTACAGGGCATCGAAGTTCACCGGCGACAGCATCAGCGCCGGGAAGGAGCCACGGATGACCAGGCTGTCCAGCGCCTCACGGGCGTAGGGGAACAGGATGTTCGGGCAGAAGGCGCCGAGGGTGTGGCTCATGGACGCGGCGTCCAGGCCCTTGATGAGGAAGATACCGGCCTGCTGCACTTCAGCGATGAAGGCCACTTCTTCGCCGTTCTTCACGGTCACCGAGAGGGTCAGCACCACTTCGTGGAAGTCACCGTCCAGCGACTTCTGGCGGGTGTTCAGATCCAGGCCGACGCTCGGTGTCCACTCCTGGCGGAAGATCTCCGGGCTCTTCGGCGCCTCGAAGGACAGATCCTTGACGTAGATGCGCTGCAGGGAGAATTGCGGGTTTTGCGAATCGGCGGCGGCGCCGCTGTTGGCTTGCTCGGTCATGGCGTTTGCCTTCCTTAACATTGCGTTTTCAAGCGGGGCTCTGCAGCAGTGCGTCGAGCTTGCCGGCGCGCTCCAGGGCGTAGAGGTCGTCACAGCCACCGACGTGGGTGCTGCCGATCCAGATTTGCGGCACCGAGGTGCGGCCTGCCTTGCGGGTCATCTCCGCACGCACGGCCGGCTGGCCATCGACGCGGATTTCCTCGTAGCTCACCCCTTTGCTCGCCAGCAACTGCTTGGCGCGGATGCAATACGGGCACCAGTCGCTGGAGTAGATGACCACGGCAGTCATGTCACTTCACCAGCGGCAGGTTGTCGCCACGCCAGGTGGCAATACCACCGGACAGCTTGGCCGCTGTGTAGCCGGCTTTCTTCAGTTCGCGAGCGACGCTGCCGGCGTGCTGGCCCATGGCATCGACCACCACGATGGTCTTAGTCTTGTGCTTTTCCAGCTCGGCGATACGTGCTGCCACCTTGTCATAGGGGATGTGCAGCGAGTCGACGATGTGACCGGCGGAATAGTCCTTCTGCGCACGCACGTCGAGCACCACGCCCTTGTCACTGTTGACCAGTGCGGTCAGCTCGCGGCTGGACAGGCTCTGCCCGCCCTTGCGCAGCTCGGTGACGATCAGCAGCACCAGCAGGACGACGAACAATCCACTCAGTACATAGTGGTTAATGACGAATTCAATCAGGTTGGCGAACATCTATAGGGCCCAGGACGGTAAAATGCCGGCCAGTATACACAGGCCCACAGGTCGGCCAAACCCCGTCCGGCAGTGACGTGCCGGGCGCTTGGCCGTAGAATGCGCGGCCCCGGGTTCTGTACGAAAAGTCGTCGAGCGAAGGTCAGGCGAGGCAAAAACGGGTGAGGAAGCGGAGTTTACGAGCTGTAAATGAGCATTCCGACCCCGTTTTCAACGAAGCATCACCGAGCGCAGACACTTTTCGTACAAAGCCCAGAGCTTGTTCGAAAGCTGGCGAGCCAGAGCCATGCAAGGCAAAAACAGGCGAGGACGCGGAGTGTACGTCAGTACATGAGCAGTCCGAGCCTTTTTGACGCAGCAGGGCCGACGCGCAGCAGCCTTCGAACGAGCGCTCAAGTTTCCCGTCCATCGACCCAGAGCGAGCCAGCTTCATGAGCGCCACGCCCAAACCCTTGGTTCTGATCATCCTCGACGGCTTCGGTCACAGCGACAAACCCGAGTACAACGCCATCCATGCCGCCAGCACGCCGGTCTACGACCGCCTGCGCGCCACCTGCCCGAACGGCCTGATCTCGGGTTCGGGCATGGACGTCGGCCTGCCGGACGGGCAGATGGGCAACTCCGAAGTCGGCCACATGAACCTCGGCGCCGGCCGCGTGGTGTATCAGGACTTCACCCGCGTGACCAAGGCGATCCGCGACGGCGAATTCTTCGATAACGCGGTGATCGACCAGGCCGTGGACAAGGCCGTGGCCGCCGGCAAGGCCGTGCACATCCTCGGCCTGCTCTCCGATGGCGGCGTACACAGCCATCAGGATCACATCGTCGCCATGGCCGAACTGGCCGCCAAGCGTGGTGCCGAGAAGATCTACCTGCACGCCTTCCTCGATGGCCGCGATACACCGCCGAAAAGCGCACAGCCGTCCATCGAACTGCTCGATGCCGCCTTCGCCCGTCTCGGCAAGGGGCGCATCGCCAGCCTCACCGGCCGCTACTTCGCCATGGATCGCGACAACCGCTGGGATCGCGTCGAGCAGGCCTACCACCTGATCGTCGACGGCGCTGGCCAGTTCAACGCCGCCAATGCGGTCGAAGGCCTGCAAGCCGCCTACGAGCGTGGCGAGAGCGACGAGTTCGTCAAGGCCACCACCATTGGCGAGCCGGTGCAGGTGGAAGACGGCGATGCCGTGGTGTTCATGAACTTCCGCGCCGACCGCGCCCGCGAGTTGACCCGCGCCTTCGTCGAACCCGGCTTCAAGGAGTTCGAGCGCAAGCGTGCGCCGCAGGTCGGCTTCGTCATGCTCACCCAGTATGCAGCGAGCATCCCGGCACCCAGCGCATTTGCCCCGGAAGCGCTGACCAACGTGCTCGGCGAGTACCTGGCGAAGAACGGCAAGACCCAGTTGCGCATCGCCGAGACCGAGAAGTACGCCCACGTCACCTTCTTCTTCTCCGGCGGCCGCGAGGAGCCGTTCGAGGGCGAAGAACGCATTCTGATTCCGTCACCGAACGTCGCCACCTACGACCTCAAGCCGGAGATGAGTGCACCGGAAGTCACCGACCGGATCGTCGATGCCATCGAGAACCAGCGCTATGACGTGATCATCGTCAACTACGCCAACGGCGACATGGTCGGCCACACCGGTGTGTTCGAGGCGGCGGTCAAGGCCGTGGAAACCCTCGACACCTGCGTCGGACGCATCACCGCCGCGCTGGAGAAGGTCGGTGGCGAAGCACTGATCACGGCCGACCACGGCAACGTCGAGCAGATGGAAGACGAGTGCACCGGCCAGGCGCATACCGCGCACACCTGCGAGCCGGTGCCATTCATCTATGTCGGCAAGCGCCCGGCGCGCATCCGCGAAGGAGGCGTACTGGCCGACGTGGCACCGACTCTGCTGATGCTGATGGGCCTGCCGCAGCCAACCGAGATGACCGGCAAGACCATCGTCGAGCTGCAATAAGGGCGGCGGCCGGCGACAGGCGTAGGGCGTACCGGGACGCCGGCCGCTCGTGCGCAGCGAACGGTACGCCGCCTCGCCAGCAGCAGTGGTGTACCGCCTTCGGCGAGTGCACCCTGCAAGCTTTCGCTCCTCTTGCCACTCGTGGCTTGCAGCTTGCCGCCGGTTTTTTAGGCATACTAGGCGCCATTCGCTACTCCGCCAGGTGTCGCTCACTCCATGCGTCGTGTCCTTTTCCTCGTCTTGCTCAGCAGCCTGATCGCTCCGGCCATCGCCGATCAGCGCACCGATACCCAGCGCCAGCTGGAGGCAGCACGCCAGGACGTGGCCGAACTGAAGAAACTGCTGGAAAAACTGCAACAGGAGAAATCCGGCGTGCAGCAGCAGTTGAAGAAGACCGAAACGGAGATGGGCGAACTGGAAGGCCAGGTCAAGGAGCTGCAACGCGAGCTCAAGGGCAGCGAGCAGGAAATCCAGCGCCTGGATCAGGAGAAAAAAAAACTCCAGGGCGCACGCACTGAACAGCAACGACTGATCGCCATCCAGGCGCGTGCTGCCTACCAGAGCGGCCGGCAGGAGTACGTCAAGCTGCTGCTCAACCAGCAGAACCCGGAAAAATTCTCCCGTACCCTCACCTATTACGACTACCTCAGCCAGGCTCGTCTCGATCAGCTTGCCGCATTCAACGAGACCCTGCGCCAACTGGCCAACGTCGAGCAGGAAATCACCGGCCACCAGGCCCAGTTGCAGGCGCAGAAGGCCAGCCTGGACGAGCGCCATGCCAAGCTCGCCGATGCACGCAAGGAGCGTCAGCAGGCCCTGGCCAAGCTCAACAATGAATTCGCCAATCGCGATCAGCGCCTCAAGGCGCGCCAGCAGGAACAGGCCGAACTGGGCCGCGTGCTGAAGACCATCGAGGAAACCCTGGCTCGCCAGGCACGCGAGGCTGAAGAAGCGCGCAAGCGCGAACTGGCTGCTCGGCAGGCTCGCCCGAGTGGCCAGCCCAGCGGCCCGCAGGTCACGTCCGGCGCCGTCTACGGTGGGCCGTTCGCCAGCGCCCGGGGCAAGTTGCCGTGGCCGGTCGATGGCCGATTGGTAGCACGCTACGGAACCCCTCGCGGCGGCGACGCTCGTACTAAATGGGATGGCGTACTGATCGGCGCCCCCGCCGGCAGTCAGGTACGCGCCGTGCACGGTGGTCGCGTGGTATTCGCCGACTGGTTGCGCGGCGCCGGTCTGTTGGTCATTCTCGACCATGGCAATGGTTATCTGAGCCTGTACGGCCACAACCAGAGCCTGCTCAAGAGTGCGGGGGATCTGGTCAAGGCCGGCGAACCCATCGCCACCGTTGGCAACAGCGGTGGCCAGGAAACCTCGGCACTGTACTTCGCCATTCGTCAGAACGGTCGCCCAAGCGACCCGGCACAGTGGTGCCGCGCGCAGGGATAACCAAGCTTTTGAAAAACGCAAGCGAGGCACGGCCGAAGAAGCGGAATTTACGAGCTGTAAATGAGCATTGCTCGCTTCGCTCGCCCCTTCGGGGCCGCACTGAAGTGCGTTGGCCACAAGCGGCCTGCTGAGGCCGTTGTTAACGCGGTATTGCCAACGCAGGTAGTTTTTCAGCAGCCTGGTGGCGCCTCATCCATTTAGGAGTTTTCTTCATGCCCCATCGCTTTCGCCCCACCTGCCTGGCTCTGGCCCTCGGGCTGCTGCTCGGCGCTCCCGCCCTGCAAGCTGCCGAGCCTGCCCCCGCGCCGGTAGCGGCAGCGAGCGACAAGGCGCCCCTGCCGCTGGACGACCTGCGCACCTTCGCCGAAGTGATGGATCGCATCAAGGCGGCCTACGTCGAACCGGTCAGCGACAAGACCCTGCTGGAGAACGCCATCAAGGGCATGCTCAGCAACCTCGACCCGCACTCGGCCTATCTGGAACCGGAAGCCTTCCTCGAACTGCAGGAAAGCACCAGCGGTGAATTCGGCGGCCTGGGCATCGAGGTCGGCATGGAAGACGGCTTCATCAAGGTCGTTTCGCCGATCGACGACACCCCCGCCTCCAAGGCCGGCATCCAGCCGGGCGATCTGATCGTCAAGATCGACGGCCAGCCGACCAAGGGCCTGTCGATGATGGAAGCCGTGGACAAGATGCGCGGCAAGGCCGGCAGCAAGATCGAGCTGACGCTGGTGCGCGACGGTGGCCGTCCCTTCGACCTGACCCTGAGCCGTGCAGTGATCAAGGTACGCAGCGTGAAGAGTCAGATGCTCGAGGATGGCTACGGCTACCTGCGCATCTCGCAGTTCCAGGTCAACACGGGCGAAGAGGTTGGCAAGGCGCTGACCAAACTGCGCCAGGAGAACGGCAACAGGAAACTGCGCGGCCTGGTCATGGATCTGCGCAACAACCCGGGCGGCGTGTTGCAGGCGGCCGTGGAAGTGGCCGACCACTTCCTCAAGAGTGGCCTGATCGTCTACACCGAAGGCCGCCTGGCCAACTCCGAACTGCGCTTCAACGCCGACCCGGCCGATGCCAGCGAAGGCGTGCCGCTGGTGGTGCTGATCAACGGTGGCAGTGCCTCGGCCTCGGAAATCGTTGCCGGCGCCCTGCAGGATCACAAACGCGCCGTGCTGATGGGCACCGACAGTTTCGGCAAGGGCTCGGTACAGACCGTGCTGCCGCTGAACAACGACCGTGCGCTGAAGCTGACCACCGCGTTGTACTTCACCCCCAATGGCCGCTCGATCCAGGCCCAGGGCATCATCCCGGACATCGAAGTGGCGCGCGCCAAGGTCACTCGCGAGCAGGACAGCGAAGGCATCAAGGAAGCCGATCTGCAAGGTCACCTGGGCAATGGCAACGGCGGCGCCGATCGCCCGACCAAAGGCACGCAGGCCGCACGCACCGAACGCCCACAGGATGACGACTATCAACTGAGCCAGGCGCTGAACCTGCTCAAGGGGTTGAGCGTCACCCGTGGCAACTGAGCCGACCCGGCGACACGAAAAAGCCCGGACAACTGTCCGGGCTTTTTCTTTGGCCAAGCCCTGTACCGCGCCGCATCTCATCGCCCGCAGGGTGCGCCGTGCACACCATGAATCCGGCATCGCAGCACATCCGGAGCACATGGCGCACCCTGCGCTCCGGGCATTGCTCGGCGCCTGCGGTTACAGGTAGTTCTCGGTAATGTCGTCGATGAAACCTTCGCTGCGCAGCTCGTCCAGGGCCTTTTGCAGACGCTCGACCACCTCGTCCGGGGTGTCCCTGTTCAGCGCAAGGTACAGCTCGGCATCGTTGAAACGCAGCACGGTGTTGAGGCCGCTGACGTCCTCCTGCTTGGCCAGGTAACGGCCGACCGGATCGGTGGTCGCCCACAGGTCGATCTGTCCGCGTACCAGTTTCTTCACATTCTCCTGATCGCGCAGGGCATTGATCGGCTCCAGGCCCTGACTCTCCAGGTGCTGGCTGACCGCGTCGTTCTTGTAGGCACCAATGCGATATCTGGCGGCGTCCTGCAGGCTCGCTACCTTGATGTCGCTACCCGGCGCGGCGAGCAACACCCAACCGGTCTTGGCCAGCGGGCCCACCCACTTGAACAGCGGCTGGCGCTCGGGGGTATAGGTGGTGGAGAACAGGCCGTAGTTGGGCTTGTCCAGGGTCAGGCGATAGAGGCGATCCCAGGGAAAGCGCAGGGTCAGGGTGTAGTCGATGCCGGCGCGCTTGAACATCTCGCGGACGATATCGGCACTGATACCGTCGATGCCGTCGTCACGGGCGAAGTTCTTGTCGTCCACGGCCATGTTGAAGGGCGGAAAATTCTCGGTCAGCAGCACCACCTTGTAGTCGGGTGGCAGTTCCGCGTGGGCGAAGCCGGAGGCGAGAAACAGGGCGACGAACAGGCTTTTCTTCAGAGTTTTCAGCATAAGACGTACCGCTCGCATGATTTGTGGTTATGGCTAGCGGCATCCCTGCATGGGCCCGAGCCCGGTCATTGGCACTCAGTGGCTTTGCCATCCTTGGCGTGCGCCCGGCTCGTGGCCGAACGCAGGGTTCATCGGCGCTTAGAAGCTGCTCACGATCTTGCGAGCTAGAGCCTGGCAAAACGCCTGAGAAAGTGCAGTTTACGAGCTGTAAATGAGCGTTCGAAGGTGCTCTTAACGACGCCAGGCCGACGCACAGCAGATCGTGAACGGGTTCTTACAGGTACTTGCCAAGAATGCCGTCGACGAAGCCTTCGGCACGCATCTGATCCAGCGCGGTCTGCAGTTTGACGACCGTCTCGTCGGGCATGTCCCTGTTCAACGCCAGGTACAGCTCGGCACTGTCGAAGCGCAGCACCGTCTTCAGACCTGTGATGCCTTCCTGTTTGGCCAGATAACGGCCGGCAGGATCACCGGTGGCCCAGAGGTCGATCTGACCGGCCAGCAGCTTGCGTGCGTTCTCCTGGTCGCGCAGCGAGGTGCTGTGCTCCACGCCCTTGTCGGCCAGGTATTGGGAAATGGCATCGCCCTTGTAGGCGCCGATGCGGTACTGCCTGGCTTCTTCCAGGCTCCCCAGATTGATCGGGCTGTCGTCCCTGGCCAACATCACCCAATCGTCCGGACCGATGGGGCCAACCCATTTGAACAGCGCTTCGCGTTCGGGCAGACGGGCGGTGACGAACACGCCATACCCGGGTTTTTCCAGCGCCAGCTTGTAGATGCGGTCCCAGGGAAAACGCAGGGTCAGGCTGTACTGAACCCCGGCACGCTTGAACATTTCCCTGACGATATCCACGGCGATGCCGTCGATGTTGTCTTCCTGGGCGAAATTCTTGCCATTGATCGCCATGTTGTATGGCGGAAAGTTCTCGGTGAGCAGAACCACTGTGTCATCCGGATTCACTTCGGCGCGCGCGGCACCAGCCAGCACCACAAGAGTGCCGCCCAACGCGAGTAGCAGGCGTTTGAACATGACATTTCTCTTCTATTGAAAGGCAGACCTCGTCAGGATAACCGCCATGCCCTCCCACGGCCCAGTGGTTAGTCGCAACCTGCCTCAGTAGTGCGCCTCGATGGTTTTCAGTGCACCTTCGGCTCGCAGGGAATCCAATGCCTTTTGCAACTTCTGCACCAGTTCGTCAGGAGTTTGCAGATTGAGTGCGAGATAAAGATCGGCTGTGTGCAGATGCTGCACGACCTTGAGGTTTTCCATGCCCTCCTGGCGCGCCACGAAGCGGCCGGCCTGACTGGAGGTCACCCAGAGATCGATCTGTCCGCGTTCGAGCTTGCGCAGGTTCTCGGTATCGCGCAATGCCGTCTGCACCTCCACGCCCTTGTCCAGCAGAAACCGGGTCTTGGCATCGCCCTTGTAGCCACCGACGCGATAGCGCTGGGCGTCCTGCAGCGTCGCCAGACGGATCGCGCTGTCCCCCCTGGCGAACAGTACCCAGTCGTTCTGGGCAATCGGCCCGACCCACTTGAACAGCTTCTCGCGCTCGGCCGTTCGCGCCGTGGAGAACAGCCCGTAGCCAGGCTCATCCAGCGTCTGCTGGTAGACGCGCTGCCAGGGGAACCGCAGGATCAGCTGGCACTCGACTCCGGCCCGCTCGCACATGGCCCGCAGGATGTCGGCGCTCATCCCGGTGACGTTGTCGTCACGGGCGAAGTTGTTGCCACTGACCGACATGTTGAACGGCGGCAGGTTTTCCGTGAGCAGCACCAGCGACTCCGCCCGGGCAAGGCTCAAGCCACACGAGAGGGCCAGGATGGTCACGAATCGCAAAAGGAACATGAAGACTCCGTGTCGAAAATGCTCGGCAAAAGATACCCATCCGCCAGGGGGCAGAAGGCTTGAGGTTGGGAAATGATGGGTAATGCTAGCCGGATCGCTGGCACTTTGCCGTCGACTCGCCCGCAGCTTTGACCGAATTGCTCGGTCAGCGAACCTGCTCGCGGTCGCGGCAGTCGTCGCTCCGAGCCGACGGCCCGAAGCGACTGGCGAATCAACGCACGACGATACCGCGGCTGGCCAGGTAGGCCTTGGCTTCCGGCACGGTGTACTCGCCGAAGTGGAAGATGCTCGCGGCCAGCACCGCATCGGCCTTGCCTTCGATGATGCCGTCGGCCAGGTGCTGGAGGTTGCCGACGCCGCCGGAGGCGATCACCGGGATACGCACGGTTTCGCTGATGGCACGGGTCACGCCCAGGTCGTAACCGCTCTTCACGCCATCCTGATCCATGCTGGTGAGCAGGATCTCGCCAGCACCCAGGTCTTCCATCTTTTTCGCCCAGGCCACAGCGTCCAGCCCGGTCGGCTTGCGCCCGCCGTGGGTGAAGATCTCCCAGCGCCCAGGCGCCACACGCTTGGCGTCGATGGCGACGACGATGCACTGCGAGCCGAAACGCGCGGCGGCCTCGCCGACGAACTCGGGGTTGAACACCGCAGCGGTGTTGATCGACACCTTGTCGGCACCGGCATTGAGCAGGTTGCGGATGTCCTGCACGGTACGCACGCCACCACCGACGGTCAGCGGGATGAACACCTGGCTGGCCATGCGTTCGACGGTGTGCAGGGTGGTGTCACGACCATCGACGCTGGCGGTGATGTCGAGGAAGGTGATCTCGTCGGCACCCTGCTCGTCGTAGCGGCGAGCGATCTCCACCGGGTCGCCGGCATCGCGGATGTTCTCGAACTTGACGCCCTTGACCACACGACCGTTGTCCACGTCGAGGCAGGGGATGATGCGTTTGGCCAATGCCATGTCGACTTCTCTCGTAGGGTGCGCCATGCGCACCGGTAACCCTTCACAGGTGCGCGCGCCCCAGGCGGCCCGCGCACCCTACCGCACCGCTCAACCCGTGAAGTTGTCGCAGAACCTCTGCGCTTCGGCCACGTCCAGGGTGCCTTCGTAGATGGCACG
>Ga0209699_100133_pt1 | contig 87332 bp, 71 predicted proteins | sample SynthPrep_1_END__FD_187204 | JGI IMG/M metagenome (GOLD analysis project Ga0209699, IMG submission 187204) | Synthetic microbial communities from Ohio, USA - SynthPrep_1_END_DS7_MetaG (SPAdes) (version 2) | ecosystem: Engineered > Bioreactor > Aerobic > Activated sludge | place: USA: Ohio...
GTCGAGGACGGTGGCGAAGTCGATGGCGGGGTCGGGGCTGGCGAGGTCGAGTTCGAGGCGGTAGCCCTCGGAGAGCCCTTCGTCGAGGGTGAAGGCGATGACCTCGAAGGCGGTGTCGCCGATGCTGAAGGTGAAGCGCAGGGCGGATTGCTGGGGCATGGGGCTTCCCGTCAGTTGCAGGGTTCAGTGCTTGAGGATGCGGTCCAGGGAATGCAGAACGAGTTCGGTGGTGTCGTTCAGCCTGAGAGCGAAGAGGGCATAGATGCATGCCAGCGCCGCAAGCGCGATGACCCAGGGCATCCACACCGGCCACTGCCGGCTGAGGCGATAGCGTTGGGAGGCAATGTTTGCCCGCGCGTCGGTCAGCTGTTCGGGGGTCTCCCCGCGAAGAGGGCGCAGCACCCGATGCACTTTCACGATGAGGGTATTGAGCGATTCGGCCTGGTTGTGCTGTATGCCGTACTTGCCTTTGAAGCCCAGGCATAGGCACAGGTACTTGAACTCCAGCACATCGCGGTAGCGCTCGGGTTCCATCTGCATGCGTGACAGCACGGTGAAGAATTTCTCGCCCCCCCAGGTCTCGTTGTGGAAAACGCTGAGCAGCGAGCGCTCCGCCCATGGCGAGTTGGAGCCCCAGGGCGTGCTCATTACCGCGTCGTCGACGAAGCTGCACAGGGCGTAGCGGTAGGCCATCTGGGTGACCCTGTCGTAGCCGTGGAGGAGAATCTCCTCGTCGATTGCCTTGATCTGGTCGCGTACGGTGACGTGGAGCTCATTGACGTGGTTGTATGACTCCAGCCTGCGCAGGCGGATGACCAGGCCGAACAAGGGCATGGCGGCGTCTACCAGCGGGTTGATGCTGTGTCCGCGCAGCTGGAAGGCTAGGTCTGCGTCCTGGTCCAGGTGGGCGACGGTGTCGAAGGCGATGTCGTCCTTGCGGGCGATGGCCGGGGAGGGCGGCGCGCGATGGAAGTCGCTCTCGCGGTTGATGTCGACGGTCGTGCTCATTGCGTCCTCTCTCTAATGGCCCAGAGGTTCATGTTCAGCCCGGGATAGTCGCCGGTGATGTGGAAGCCGATGCCAGCGGTGTTGTGCATCATCTGCTGCCAGGCGGGATGGTTCCTGTCGAGCTGGAAGTAGGTGTACCCGGCATGGAAGGGCAATTGGCGCGGCGCCACCGGCAGCGGCGCCAGCGGGATGCCGGGCAGCTGGCGGCTGACGAGTTCGCTCAGACGTTCCATGGAAGCGACCTTGACCTGTTGCAGGAACAGCTGGCGCAGCCGCTCCACCGGGAGCTGCGCGGTGACGGCAAGAATGAAGTCCGCATGGTCCAGCAGCGTTGTGTCGGCTACCTGAGCGGTGTGGATTCCGTACTGCTGTTTGACGAGAGGGAGGGATACCGCCCGCGGCTGAAGGACGCTGCTGAGATAGCGGCGCAGTGTGGCCTCGAGCGGCTGAAAACTGTTGGCCAGGTCTTCATGCCGGTAGGCCGGAAGGTCGGGGGCGAGGCGTTCCTGCTCCATGAAGGTGGCCAGCTCGCCGATGGCAGCGAGGAAGGCACAATAGAGCTGGCCCGGATGGGTGGTCGGCTGGCGGGAGAGGTGCAGGAATTCGGCGTACAGGCGGTTGAAGGCCTGGAGCAGCTGGAAATCCGTGACATCGGCAACCCCCGCCTGCCCCGGGCTGCCAATGCGCTGGGCAAGTGTGCGGGCCCGCTCGCGCATGAGCGAGCTGACTTCTCCCAGGAAGCGGCCTAGCGGGGGAATCGCCTGCAGGGAGAGTGCGGTCGGGTAAAAGCGCTCATCCAGCAGCAGGCTGCCGTCGGCACGGCGACCGCAGATGCGGGCGAAGGGAAGGCAGGCGTAGGCGCTGCGGTCCTCCCGCTCCAGGGCCAGCTGCAGGTTGGGGACAGCCAGGTCGATGGACCGGTAGTCGCCGGCCTGGCTGTGGGTGTCCAGCAGCTCTTCCGCCCGCATGACGTAGCGGTGATGGGCATAGGTTTCCGGCCAGCGGACTTCCATGACGCCGTCGGAGCGGTGGGGCAGCGTCAGGTAGACAAGCTGGTTGTCGGCGGCGCTGTCGCCTATCACGAGCGGTTCCGGTGGCGGCTGGTCGTTGGGGATGTTGAAAACGGTGCCGTCCGGCATTACCCCTCTGGCGTGCGTAATGGCGATCTTTCCGAATGCGAGGTATTCCTGGTTCACCTGCAGGTCGGTGAACCCGTAGGGATAGGAAGCCATGCCGTCGGCACGGCTGCTGAGCTGGTGTTCCAGCACGCGCACGAGCTGCTGGAAGTGCTGCGGCTCGAAGAAGGTTCCCTCGCTGAGAATGATCTGGTTCTTGCTGCTCATGGTTTCCTGCTCGATTGCGGTGGCGGGGCGGGCGGATGACGTTCATCGGTGAGGGCAAGGTGCCTGCCCTGGAAGGAGATCAGCAAGGCGTACCGTTCCCCGCGGGGAGGGACCCGCAGCACTTGCTTCCATGTGGAGGCATTCGGATCACGGAAATTGGCGACGACCGCGATGTAATTGGCGTCGGCGTCGATCGGCCGGAAATTGATGTACTTGAACTGCCCGGGAAGCAGCACATAGTCATCCACGCTGAGATAGGTGCTGCCGAGGGCTTTCTTGGTTTCCAGCCACAACTGCTCGGCGCTGGCGTTGAGCAGCAGGGAGTCGTCCTTGAGCTGCAGTACCTTGAAGGCGATGGGGGTCGCGAGCTCGCTGCCCGAGGGGCTCGCCGAGGACGCCGTCGAGGGGATGTCCGGCAGGTGCGAGCCCGGTTGATATTGGCCGGGTGCGAGCGCTTGATTGGCTTGCTGGCTTGGCGGTGTCGGGGGAGCGGTGGTCCCGCCCTCCACTGCTTTCCGGAATATGGCGTCATATGCCGTGGCTGTATTGGCTGGTAAGGACATCAAGAGGCCCGCCGGATACGCACTGGCGAGGCGAGGCGCGACGGGCGGGACCGGAGCTTTTGCCTGCTGCTTCCCTGAGGAGATCGCGGGTGGCGTGGCGCTGGGGCTCTCCTGGAGATGGGCCAGCAGGATGCGCAGGCTCTCGACCAGTTCTGCTTGGCTCGCCCCGTTCAGGCGGATGGCGTAGGGGCTGTCATTTCCTTCGTCCGGCGGTACCGTCGGAGGCTGGTCGGTATCCGGCGCTGCCGGGTCGGCTATCGCGCTCTCAGGGTTGGGATTGACATCCCGGCCTGCATAGAGGCTGAGTGCGATCTGGGTTGGCTGATCCGCGTTCGGGCCAACCTGGATGGAGGGATCCATCAGGACCTGAGCGGTTTTCTTGAGCGCGTCGCTCACCGTGCCGCAGGCGGCGACCTGAAAGGTGGCCAGTAGGATGGTGAGCGTCCGCCTCATTACGCTTCCGCGCGCATGGCGCGGTCGAAATGCTGTTCGAACACTTCCCAGAACAGTTTGGAGAAGCCGCGCTGGCGATTGGAGCTGAGTTCCCTGTAGTAGTGGGTGTACATCTCCCAGGCCCAGTCGTCGGGCTGCCCAGGGGCGGCCGAGGTGGGCTGGTAGCGATGGAAGCGTTGCAGCAACTGCTCTGGGGCGAAAGCCTGCAGCAGGGCAGTCAAGCCGGCTTCGATGCCTTGCTGGATGGCGTATTGGTGCCGGCCCAGTTCATCCAGGCTCTCCTCCACCGCGGCCCTGGGGGAAAGGTGAACCTGGCTGCGCTGGTTGGAAAACAGGGCGCGGAGGGTGTCGTCGCAGCTCTGCTCCAGGTGCAGCGGGTTGTCTTCTATCGGTTGCAGTGTACGGCTCTGCAGGTGGAGCTTGCCGTCACCATGGGTACCGCTGCGCAGGGTGAGCAGCCCCTGCACGAAGGCCCGGATGGCCTGGCCGGAGTCGAACATCAGGCGGGTGCTGTCCACGTCGCTGGCGGAGAGGCCCAGGCCGTCGAGGAGCGGGCGTAGCAGAGTATGAGCCTCTGCCACCCCGTCCGAGGAGGGGAAGGCAGGGCTGCTGGAGAAGTCATATCGCGACATTCGGTCGTCTCCGAAGGTTGGGGAAGGGGCTGACTCCAGAACGGCCTCGAGGGCGGGAGGCACCTGCTCCGCGCGTGGGATGCCTTTGGAAGCCGATGACTCGGAGGCGGAGGCTCGCATGGCGCGGGCCTGGTCCAGCGCGAGCAGGGGGTCAAGGACGGCCTGCCCCGATGTCTGCATGAGTGTTGCCAGCAGATCGTGCGAATCGCCGGAAGGGGAGGAACGGGACGAATGCCGGCCTTCCGGCAAGAGCACCGGGCCGTCCCGCTCTGAGGCGTCGCCGTGTTCGGCGTAGAGCAATTCCTCGATGCTGTGTTCGGCGAGGTGACGGTCGGGATCGGGCAGATGGCGGTGCGCCTGTTCCAGGTGCGCCGCGATGCGGAAGGGGCCGACCTGGATGTGATCGCCTTGTGTGAGGCGGACACTGACGTCTCTGCCGAGTGGTGCCGGGTTGTCGTTGATGCGGGTATCGCCGCTGCGGTCGACCAGGCAGAAGGCACCATCGTCCCAGATGACCTGGCAGTGCGATGGGCTGATGCTCCGCCGGCCGTCGTCCAGCAGCCAGTCCGCACGCTGCGAGCCGATGAAGCCGCCATGCCGGTCAAAGTGATGCCTGGGCAGACTGCCCAGGCGCAGGGCCTGGGGGTTGGTGACGATCAAGGCCACCCGGGAATAGCTGTCGAGGTTGCTCATTGGCGAACCTTCACGCGAACTGTCGGCGGCCGTTGTCCCTCTGCCGGCCGCAGGAAACTTGTCCAGCCCAGATGGCTGCCGGCACTGCGGGCAATGTTGAAGGACGGGACCTCATCCACGCGCAGGCCCAGTTCGATGTCGTACGCATGAGGGTCGCGCAGCAGGAAGTCGATGAGTTTCCGCAGGCGGGGGAATTCGACCCCGCTGGGGAGAAAGTCGCGAAAGCGCTGCCGGCTCAGGGCGGGGATGCAGATGGTGAACTTGCTGTGGCGGCTCCTGACCCGCCTCCCAAGGACGAAATCCCGTGCCAGCGTGCAGTTCCTTCGTCCCAGCTTGTTGCGCTGGTCTTCCGGCACCGCGGTGTGGCGTAGCTCGAACTGGCGGATGTGAACGGTTCGCAGGTCGAAGCAGTGGGCAATGATGCCGGCCACCATGCCGGGGGAGCGGCTGCGGCTTGCCACCATGCCGGCAAAACTCAGGAGACGGCTCCAGGCGATGGGGGTTTCGCCACGCAGGCGAGCGTCGCCCAGCCCGATCAGCGCGAACACACAGCGTGAGAAATGGTCGTCCGCGCCTTGGCGAAAGCGCATGTAGTAGCGGTACTTGCGCCAAGCCTGGTGCAACTGGATCAGCAGCCGGTGGTGGAAGACATCCAGGAAAGCCGGGCGTATGCCGACGCCCTGGCCGGCTTCGTAGGCCAGGCGGTCGAGGTAGTAGCCGGGCAGGGGGGAGTCGGGGCCATGCAGGCCGAGGAAGGTTGCCTGCACGAGGTAGTCGCTGGTCGATGCTGCCGGCAGGCGGGTGGCCCGGGAGACGTCTGCGGCGGGAAAGCCCAGCCCGGCATATGCGGACAGCCGTACGCGCTGGCGCCCGGGGCGCAGGCGGTCCCGGGCTTCGAGGTCGTCGCCGTGCAGGCGATGCAAGCGCTCCAGCAGGCTGAAGAAGTTGCTGCTGCGGGCTTCGGCCAGCACGGTGTCGGCTAGATCAGGGGTTGTTTGCCGATCTGCATGGGCCATGAGTAGTGCTCGTGGTTGCTGGTGTTGACTGCTTCCAGCATGTGAAAGGAATTGATGCTGGCGTAGAGCGAGAAGAACTGGCTCAGCACCGTGCAGAAGAGATAGAGGTCGCCCTCACAGAGGAAGCCGGCGCCATCCACACGGAGACTCGTCCGCATGCCACGGACGGGCAGACCGCGGACCAGCCTGTCTGCGGGGGAGGAGCTGGCATCCTGGATGGCTGCCACCCGCTTGTGGCTGGCCCTGGCCTGGCGGATGTCGTGCAGGGCGGCGAAGTCGTAGGCACGGATGACGGCGCGCAGGGGCTCGACGGAGAGCAGCGAGAGATAGTTGAGCGAGAGGTTGGAGATCAAGCTCCAGTGCAGCTCGCCGTCGAGTACCGGCCGGTAGGACGGCGTGGGCGCGGTGATGTTGCGGAAGCGGACGAAATTGGGCGTTTCCATTGCACCCAGCGTGCCAAGGCAGATGTCGCCCGGGCCCAGCGACAGCGGCAGATCCCGGTTGGTGCAGGTGAGTGACAGGGAAACGGTTTCGCTCTCGCCGATGTACTCGGTCTCGTCGGCGCGAACGAAGGCGATGCGGTGCTGGATGCCGCTGCTGCCATGGGTGTTCTCCAGGCGGGTGCGGTAGTAGAGCGCCGTGCGGCCCTGGCTGTGCTCGATCTCGTGCTGCAGGGACTCGAAAGGGTGGTAGGTGCGCAGCCAGCGCCCAGGCTTGCCATGGGCGCCGTTCTGCCAGCCGCTGACCTCGTCGATGCTGAAGACCTCGTAGGCATCTGGACGCAGGCCGGCAGGGCTCAGCCTGTGGTCCGCCGAGCGTCCATCGAGGAGGATGGGCTCGGCCGCGTGGTCGAACAGATTCGCCGCCGGCGCGCAGTACAGCGACAGGTCGCCGTTGTGCAGTCGGGTGCCCGCCGGCATGGGGCGGCTGAAGTGGAACTCCAGCCGGACCCGCTGGCATTTGTGGCGGGGCCACAGGGGGCGGAGTTGATTGAGGGCGAAGAAATGGAAACGCTGGGGAAAAACGAAGTACTCCTGCAGGATCCGGTAGCCGTCGAAGACGTTCCGCGGATAGGGCAGCAAGGCTTCCTCCGGACTGAAACCGGGAAACTCAAGGACGTCCGGGCGCAGGTGTCGGGCGGTGCCATCGATGTCGACCCGGATCTGCTCCAGGTAGCGCGCCAACCAGAGATAGAGGTTGCGGGCGGTGGTGTCGTCGCCGCTCAGATGGAACTCGAGCCGGTCGCAATCCATGTCGCTGAGGACGAAATCCAGGCTTGTCGGCTCGAGCTCGACGCGCAGGATGGATTTCTCCTGGGAATGGGCGTCGCTGACCGCGGCGATGCGCAGCGGGAAGACTTCCACCTCCTTGCAGGTACGGAACTGGCACTGCACGCCCTCGACCGCCCGCGACAGCAGCGGCGTGCCCTTGTGTATCCGCTTGCGGGTGGTGACTTCGTTCTCCATCGGTTCGAAGCGCACCATGGTCATGCTGGGCAGCGGGCGGAGGTAGTTGGGCCAGAGCAACTGCAGCAGGGAATGAGTGAGTTCGGGGAAGTCATCCTCGATCTTCAGGCTCATCTTGGCCGTCAGGAAGGCGACTCCTTCCAGCAGGCGCTGGACGTCGGGGTCGTTGGCCTCTTCTCCCAGGAAGTGGGCCAGTTGCGGGTTCTCGTGCGCGAACTCCCGGCCTATCTGGCGCAGGAACTCCATCTCTTCACGGAATTTCGTTCTAAGCGGCATCTGAGTGGTCCTGGTCCGGGCCTCAGGGGACCTTTGCGAACTGGTCCGGACAATGGATGAGGAGGTCGATTTCCACCTGCTCCTTCACCCCGTCCACCGGCATCACGCAATGAACACGGAATTGCAGCAGCGCAGGGCCGTGCTCCTCCGGGCGTGATCGCACTTCCACCTGCTGCACCCGCGGTTCGAAGCGGGTGATCAGTTGGTGTATGGCCGTGCAGAGAGTCAGGCGCAGATCCTCGCTGCCGATGGCGGCATCGTTGAAATCCGGCAAACCCAGCTCGGGGCAGCTGGGAGCGCTGCCCCGGCGGGTGTTGAGGATCCATTCCAGATGGCGCTTGACCGCCTGGACGCGCTCTGCAGCAAGGTCATGCGGCGAGCGTGCGCGATAGGGAGGCAGCTCCGGGGTCAGCCGCTCGAACAGGCTGCCCCGGCCGGGAACACGTGGCATGACGGCCTCCGGGGCTTACTCCTTGTCCAGCCGCCCGACGAGCGACAGTTCGAAGCTGGCGCCCATGTACTTGAAGTGGGGCCGCACCGACATGGAGACCTGATACCAGCCCGGATTGCCAGCCACATCCCGCACGATGACCCGGGCCGCCCGCAGCGGACGCCGGCTGCGCACATCGGCGGAGGGGTTTTCCTGGTCGGCGATGTACTGGCGCAGCCAGTTGTTGAGCTCCCGCTCCAGGTCCTGCCGTTCTTTCCAGCTGCCGATCTGCTCCCGCTGCAGCACTTTGATGTAGTGCGCCAGGCGGTTGATGATGAACATGTAAGGGAGCTGGGTGCCGAGCAGATAGTTGGTCTGCGCCGCTTCGCCCTCGGGGGTCTTGGCGAAGAGCTTGGGCTTCTGTACCGAGTTGGCGGAAAAGAAGGCGGCGTTGTCGCTGTCCTTGCGCATGGTCAGCGGGATGAAGCCTTCGCCGGAAAGCTCGAACTCGCGGCGGTCGGATACCAGGACCTCGGTGGGTATCTTGGCCTGCAACTGTCCCAGGGACTCGTAGAGATGAACCGGAAGGTCGTGCACCGTGCCGCCGGACTGCGGACCGATGATGTTGGGGCACCAGCGGTACTTGGCGAAGCTGTCGTTGATGCGGCCAGCCAGCAGGAAAGCGGAGTTGCCCCACAGATAGTGGGCGTGCCTGCCGTCGATGTTTTCCTTGTAGTTGAAGCGGCGCACCGGATTCTCCAGCGGGTCGTAAGGCTGGCGGAGCAGAAAGCGCGGCATCGTCAGGCCGAGGTAACGCGCGTCTTCCGATTCGCGCAGCCCCCGCCATTTGGCGAAACGGGGGCCCTCGAAGATGTCCTTGATCTCCTTGAGGTTGGGCAGATCCTGGAAGGAGTCGATGTTGAGCATCTCCGGGCCGGCAGCGGCCAGGAAAGGGGCGTGGGCCATGGCGCCGACCGCGGCGACATAGCCGAGCAGCTTGATGTCGGGGGCCGTGGGGCCGAAGGTGTAGTTGCTCACGGTGCAAGCGATCGGTTTGCCGCCGAACTGGCCGTAGCCCGAGGTGTAGATGTGCTTGTACAAGCCGCTGCGGGTGATGTCGCCCGCGCTCTCGAAATCCTCCAGCATTTCGGCCTTGGTGACGTGGAGCAGCTCGATTTCGATGTTCTCGCGGAAGTCGGTGTTGTCCACCAGGTGCTTCAGCCCGCGCCAGGCAGATTCCAGTTCCTGAAACTGCGGCTGATGGAGGATGGCATCCATCTGCCTGCCGAGTTTCTGGTCGATCTCGGCGATCATGCTGTCGACCAGCAGTTTGTTGATGGGGCGCTCGCGGTCGTTGCTCTTGAGCATCTCGGCGATGAAGGTGGCCACGCCGCGCTCGGCGACGGCATAACCCTCCTGATCGGGCGCCAGACGGGTCTGCGCCATGATGTTGGCAAGGAGGCTGCCGGGTTGCGACGCCAGGGCCGGCGCCTCTGCAATTTGCTCGTTCATGCTGTGCGGTTCCTTAGAGACCAAGGGCATCGATGAGTGGGAGGGGCGCTGTCACTGATCCCGGGCGGGGCTGAAGAGCGCGTCCAGCTCTTCGCTCAGCTTGCTGCGGGCGGCTTCGTCCTCCAGCAGGGTTTCGATCTTCTTCCGGAAGGCTGGGATGTTTCCCATCGGGCCCTTCAGCGCTACCAGGGCCTCCCGCAGCGCGAGCAAGGTATTGAGCTCGGGGACTTGCTGGGCGATGGCGTCGGGGCTGAAGTCCTTCATGCCCGCGAACGACAGCTTGACGTTAAGCGTGTCGTCTTCCTTGCCCTCAAGCATCGAAGGCACGTCCATGTTCAGCGTGAGTCCGGCCTTCTCCATGACGCTGTTGAAATTGTCCTTGTCGATCCGCACCGCGGTGCGCTCCTCCAGCGGCGTGGCCTCTTCGTACCCCTTGAAGTCGCCCGTCACCAGCATCTTCAGAGGAAGTTCGACCTCCTCCTGTTGCCCGCCTGTGGCCGGGACGTACTTGATGTTGATGCGCTCCTTCGGTGCGACGGATCCATCTTTCTGCGCCATTGCGCACTCCTTGCCGACAAATTGTTGAAAAGCGAGCAGGCGGGCGGGAAAGGCTCGAGGCCGGTCTCGCTGCCTGCATGTCCAGAGATGTCCTGCTCCTGAGCACAACTCGATGCTGGAAGTGCGGAGGCGTGGCCCTGGAGCGAGTAGCACTTAGGTTGCCCCTGGTGTCTGCGCCTACTGCGGCGTTGCTGGCATAGCGCAGGGGAGCCGGGGTAGTGGGGCTGAACTTCAGTTTATATGATGAAGTGATTATTGGAAATGCATTTGTATTATGATTATTGAATTGATTGAAAATGACTTAGAGATTAATCCGTGATCCGGCCCCAGAGGCGGATGGCGAAGAGAGGGAGGTGTGCCGTGCTAGTCGTCGATCTTCCTGCGCTCCTGGAGCGCCTCAATCCTTTCTGCCGACAGGCATTGGAGAGCGCAGGGGCCTTGTGCATGAGCCAGCACGGTGACGAGGTGACGGTCGCGCATCTATTGGCCGCTTTGCTTGAGCAGCCCCAGTGCGATGTCTGCATGGTGCTGGCCAGTGCCGGCCTGGACGTGGAGGAGGTCAGGCAGGCGTTGGCCACAGCCTGGTCCGGCGCGGGAACTGTTCGGGGCGCTTATCCGGCGTTTTCGCCCTTGCTGGTCGAACTCGTCCAGGAGGCCTGGCTGTTGGGTTCGGTCGAGTTCGGGCTGGGGAGCATGCGCAGCGGTGCCTTGCTGCTCGCCATGCTGCTCAAGCCGGCCCGCTATCTGCCTCTGCCCGCCATCCAACTGCTGGACGCAATCAACAGGGAGACGCTGCGCAGGCAATTCTCGGCCTTCCTTTCGGCGTCGGCGGAGGCGCTGCCTGCGGCAGGCACGTCGGAAGGTCGGCCAGCCAGGCAAGAGGGCGAGAGCGCGCTGGGGAAGTACGGCCACGATTTCACCGCCCAGGCCCGGGGCGGGCGGATTGATCCGGTGCTTTGCCGCGACCGCGAGATCGACCTGATGATCGATATCTTGTCGCGCCGACGGAAGAACAACCCCATCGTCGTGGGGGATGCAGGGGTGGGCAAGAGCGCCGTGGTGGAGGGGTTGGCGCTGCGCGTGATACAGGGCCGGGTGCCGCTGGCGCTGCGTGGCATCCAGCTGTGGGGGCTGGATCTCGGCGCCCTGCAGGCGGGCGCTTCGGTGAAGGGAGAATTCGAGAAACGGTTGAGGGCGGTGATCGACGAAGTGAAAGCCTCGCCCGAACCGATCATCCTCTTCATCGACGAAGCGCACACCTTGATCGGCGCCGGCAATGCGGCTGGCGGCAGCGATGCGGCCAATCTGCTCAAACCGGCCCTGGCGCGCGGGGAGTTGAGGACGATCGCGGCGACCACCTGGTCCGAATACAAGAAGTACTTCGAGAAGGACCCGGCGCTGACCCGCCGTTTCCAGCTGGTCAAACTGGACGAGCCCACGCCGGAGCAGACGGTACATATTCTCCGCGGCCTGCGTCCGGTGTACGAACGGGAGCACCAGGTCTACATCGGTGAGGATGCGCTCCAGGCGGCGGCCAGCCTGGCTGCCCGCTACCTCTCCGGCCGCCAGTTGCCCGACAAGGCCATCGATGTCCTGGATACCGCCTGTGCCCGGGTGGCGACTGCATTGGCGGAGCCGCCGCGTCAGCTGGCGGCGCTGGAAAACCGGTTGCGCGAGATCGAGGCTGAAGCGGCGCATCTGGCGCGGGACGAAAGTGCCGGACGCAAGGTGAGGCTGGGCCGCATGGACACGCTGGCGACCGACAAGCTACAGCTGCAGGACGAGATCGTCGGCGTGGAGGAGGCCTGGCGGCACCAGCGCGCACTGGTGGATGAGATCCTCGCCTTGAGAGCGGAGGAAGCCCGGCAGGGACCGGCCATCGCGGCCAGGGTCGCCGAGTTGGAGGCCCTGCAGCGAGAGGGCGCGCTGCTGCATGCGGACGTGGGGGCCGAGCAGATCGCCCAGGTCATTGCTGACTGGACCGGGATACCGGCGGCCACGATCGGCAGCGATCAGATGACCCGGCTGGAGCGGCTTCCGGCCACGCTGCGCGAGCGCGTCAAGGGCCAGGACGCCGCCCTGGAGCAGTTGCACCGGCACCTGCTGACGGCCATGGCGGATCTGCGCCGGCCGGATGTGCCGCTGGGCGCCTTCCTGCTGGTGGGCCCGAGCGGCGTCGGCAAGACGGAGACCGCGCTGGCCGTCGCGGAGGCGCTGTTCGGCGGGGAACGCTTCCTCACCACCATCAACATGTCCGAGTACCAGGAGCGGCATACCGCTTCGCGCCTGCAGGGGGCGCCGCCGGGCTATGTCGGTTACGGCGAGGGCGGGGTGCTGACCGAGGCGATCCGCAGGCAACCCTATTCGGTTGTGCTGCTGGATGAGGTGGAGAAGGCTCATCCGGAAGTGCTCAACCTGTTCTACCAAGTCTTCGACAAGGGCATGTTGACCGATGGGGAAGGGCGGTGCATCGACTGCAGGAACATCCTCTTCTTCCTCACCAGCAATCTCGGTTTCGAGCGTGCGGCCGAGGGGCTTCCGGACATCGACCTGCCGTCGCTGCGGGAACGCCTGATGCAGTTCTTCAAGCCCGCCCTGCTGGCACGCATGCAATTGGTGCCCTATCGGTATCTGGGCGAAGAGGTACTGGCGGAGATCGTCGACAGCCGCTTGCAGCGACTGCAAAGACAGTTCGTCCAGCGCTACGAGGCGGAACTCGACATCGGCGATTGCGTGCGCGACGAACTGCGCGCTCGCTGCTCCCGGCATCTCCATGGCGCCCGCATGCTGGACGCGAGTCTGGACGGGGAACTGATGCCGCCGCTCTCGCTGGCCGTGCTCCAATCGCTGGCCGCGGGCAGGGCGTTCAGCCTGGCGCGCCTGAACTGGGAGGGCGGCTGTTTCGCCGCGACGCTCGAATGAGACCGGCGTCCGACGGCGAGGCGCTGGCCCTGGCCACTCTGATCCGCGACATGAGCGCGGCGAACACGGCGGTGGAACTCGCCGGCGTGTTCGTCCGCGGCGCCATGGCCGCCCACCGCTTGAGCGCGGGAGCTTGCTACTGGCGGGACGCGTCGGCCGGTGCCTTGCTGCCGCTTGCCGGCGGCCACGCGCCTGCCGACGTGCTCCCCACGCTGGCCATGGACGAGCTGGACAACCCCTTGGTCTACAGCCTGACCGCGGCTCAATCCCGCCGAGTGGAACGCATCGACACATTGGTGGATGTGGGAGAAGGGTTCGAGCGCCTGCGGGAGAAGTTGCCGCAGCAAGACGCACTCCAGGTGACACCCTTGTTCGATTCCAGCATGCGCGCGGCTGGCGTGCTGATGGTGATGGGCGAGCCGGACGCAGTGCAGGGCTGGCAGGTCTCTCCGTCCTGGCAGCTTCTGCTCCAGGCCTACGGGCGGCTGCTGGCGCGCCTGCAGGAGCGCCCGCGTCCGGCGAAGGCAGAGCCGTCCAGGCCGGGGCAACGGGAAAGGGCTGGCGCGGGCCGCCTGTTGGCGGCCGAGTTCATCGGCGGTGGCCCGGCGGCGAAGAGCGTGCGCAACGAACTGCTGCGCCTGGCGGATTCGTCCCTGTCGCTGCTGCTCACCGGCGAGACCGGCGTGGGCAAGGACCACGCAGCCTGGCTGATCCACCAGGCGTCTTCCCGCCAGGGACGGTTCGTACCGGTGAACTGCGCCGCGATCCCCAAGGACCTGATCGAGTCGGAGCTGTTCGGTGTCGTGCGCGGAGCCTACACCGGGGCGGCGCAGGCACGCGAAGGGCTGGTGGCGGCGGCGCACGGCGGCACGCTGTTCCTGGATGAGATCGGCGACATGCCCCTGGACCTGCAGGGCAGCCTGCTGCGCCTGCTCAACGAGAAGAAGTTCCGCCCCCTGGGCGCCAGTCGGGAGCAAGGCTCGGACTTCCGCCTGATCTGTGCCACCCATCGTCCGCTGCCGGAACTGGTTGGAGACGGGCGTTTCCGCGAAGACCTCTATTTCCGCATCCGCCAGCAGGTGCTGCACCTGCCGCCGCTGCGCGAACGCAGGGAAGACATTCCGGCGCTGGCGGCGCACATCCTCTTGCAGTTCAACCGCGAGCACCAACGCAATGTCATGGGCCTGTCGGAGCGGGCCCTGGCGTTGCTGCAGGCTCACCGCTTTCCCGGCAACGTGAGGGAGCTGCGCAGCCTGGTACTGGTGGCCGCGGAGAGGGCCGCGCCGGGAGGCTGGATCGGCGCCCACGCGCTCGCCGAACTGCAAACCGCGGCTGGCGAGAGGGCTTCGCCCGGAGACGAGCTGGAACTGTTGAGGACGCTCTGGCGCACGAACAACCTGCCCGAAGCCATGACCTTGTTCGAGCGCCACCTGTTGAGCGACCGGCTGCGCCGCGCGCAAGGCTCCCGTCGCCTGGCCGCCGAGAGCCTCGGCATCCCCAAGCGGACGCTCGCGCACAAATGCCAGAACCATCGCCTGGACGTGGAGGGGCGGACGCCATGACGACATACTCCAGCCGGCTTTTCTGCCCGCTGCTCTGCCTGCTCCTGGCGCCGGCGGCCGGATGCAGTTCGGGTGAGTCGGCGATTGCGGCGGCGCCCCGCGACTGCGTCCACATCGTGTCGGCGGTGGAAAGGCTTGCCTGCTTCGATGCGGAGGCCGGCACGCCGCCCAGCCCGCCCGGTGCGGACAGCAGGGAAGCCGATGGTGCCAGCGTTCCGGCTCCGGTGCGGCAGGAGCCGGACATCGTCAGCCTGATACGGCGTCTGGAGACGGAGCGTTCCCCCAACGAGGAGGGGTTCCGCCTGCTGCAGGAGGCGGACGCCACGCCGGCGCAGACACGTGTCGTCCTGTCCGCGCCGGCCTTGGGGGCTCCCGCCGGCCAGACCCGCCTGGTGATCAGCTGCCTGTCCAACATCTCGCGCCTGCAGTTGCTTGCCGACAGGCCGATCGCCAGGAGTCGCATGGAGATCCGTCTGTCTCTGGACGGTCACCCGCTGGGTGGCGCGCGCCCCTGGCAGGTGCTGGAGGACGGCAGGCTGGTGGATGCCGGTCGCGGCCTGGTCGCCATCGAACAACTACGCCAACTGGCGCAGCCGGGAAGTGTCTTGCGGGTTGAAAGCGACGCGGCCCAGATGGACGGCCTGCGCTTCGATGCCAGCGGGCTTCAGGGCTTGATTGCCCTGCAACGGGAGGCTTGTCACTGGTGAGGCCGCCTCCGCTGGATCTCGAACTGCTGCTTGCGCCGCTGGATGCCAGGCAGCCCGCGGGCGTCTTCGATGAGGAAGATGAGACCTTCCAGGCCATCGATCATGAGATGGTCAAGCTGGGCGGTCTGCATGAAGCCGCCATGGATTGGGCTTATGTCGAAGAGTCCGCCTGTTCATACCTGGCGCGCCAGTGCAAGCACTTCCGGATCGCCGGGCACCTGATCACCGCCCGCTTGCGCGAGCGCAGCTGGCACGGATGGGCGGATGCCTCCGGCCTGCTTGCCGGCATGGTCGAGCACTATTGGGATTGCGGCCATCCCAAGCCCGGCCCCACCGGCTATCCGCACAAGCGCCGGCTGGTTGGGCTGCTGCTGGAGCGGATGATGGCCGCATTGGGTTCCCTTCCCGCCGATGACGCGGCCCGGCCGCAGCAGCAGCGGGCAAGCGCGGCGTTGGACAGGCTGCAGGCCTGCGCCTCGTCAGCCCAGCTCGACGTGCCCTTGCTCACCCGCCTGGAGGCCTCGTTCCAGCGCCGGCTGGAGGAGACATGCCGGGCAGAGGCGGGGCCACCCGGCGCCGCGCCGCGTCCGGCCGCCAGCCCCGCGATCGACGAGGCCTACTTCAAGGAGGAGGCCGCCCTGAAGCTGGGCGATGAGCGGGAGGCAAAGCGCTCCCTGCTGGCGGTGGCCGACTTCATCAACCAGCAGAGCCCCTATGACCCCACCGGCTACCTGCTGCGCCGCTTCGCCCTGTGGGCGCACCTGACCGCGGCGCCGCCCTCCCGGCGCGAGCAGCGCACTGAACTGATGGGCGTGCCGCGCGACGTGGCGGAGGGCTACCAGGAGGCGGTGGCCGGGAACAAGCTCAGCCCGCAACTACTGCAGCGGGTGGAGAAGAGCGTTGCCGGCTCCCCCTACTGGATACGCGGCAGTTTCATTGCGGCTGCGATTGCCCGGCAGCTGGAAATGGCCGAGGTGGCGTCCTCGATCCGGCTGGCGTCGGAGCGCTTCGTCGCCCGCATTCCTGGCTTGTGCACGCTGCAGTTCGCCGACGGCCGGCCCTTCGTCGACGGTGAAACCCTGGCCTGGCTCAGCGGTGCCGACGAGGAGGACGGCAAGGCCGCGGCCTGCCGGCCGGCGTTCGATGAACTGCGCGCCAGCTTGCTCGCCTGCCTGGACAAGGGCGGGGTCGAGGCTCTGCTGCGCCAGCTGGAGACGCTGCAGGGTGAGGCCGGCGACCTGCGCGACCAATGTCACACCATGAGCATCGCCGCGGATCTGCTCGGGGCCAGGGATTTCTCCTGGCTCGCCGGCAAGCTCTATCGCGCCGCTCACGAACTCATGCTCAAGGCCGCGATGCCGGACTGGGAGCCGGCACTGTTCAAACACCTCGCCCGCCATGCGAGCGACGCCGCGGCGTCGGGTACTGCGGGGGCAAGGCTCTAAGCTGGGGAACTCGATATGTGGAAGAACAGGTCTTTCCTGAAGCGCAGCGGCCTCACCGCGCTGCGCTGGATCGGGCAGGGTATGCCCTTGTTGCTGGTGCTCGGGCTGGTGTTCCTGCTGATCGCCCTGTGGTGGCTGGGGCCGCAACTTGCGTGGCGGGACTATCGCCCGCTGGAGAGCTTGACCGCCCGCGTGCTGGCAACCGTGATCCTGCTCATGCTGCCCATGCTGCTCTGGGCGCTACGGCTGCAGCGGCGCAACCGCCGTCTGGAGGCCGAGCGGCAGCGGGACGTGCAGCACGCACAGGATCCTTGCCAGCGCCATGTGGAGGCTCAGGAGCGTGCGCTGGACCGTAGTCTCGCGATGCTACGCGCCCATCTGGAGGGGCGGAATGCGCTCTATCAGTTGCCCTGGTACCTGGTGCTGGGGCAGGAAAACACCGGCAAGACCAGCTTCATCAACCGCAGCAACCAGAGCTTCTCCCTGACGGGCGAGGCCAAGGCCGGCAGCGGCCGCCTGCTCGATGATCCCGACCTGGCCTATCCGGTGGATTGGTGGATGGGCAACGAGGCAGTGCTGATAGATCCGCCGGGCGAATTCGTCAGCCAACCGCAGGATGCCGAGATGGCGTGGGAGGATGAGCCTGTTCCCGCAGGAGGCGGGGAGGCGGCGCAGCCGCCCTCAGCACAGGGCGAAGGCGGCGGTGGATACCTGCCGGCCGGCACCCACGCCAGGCTGTGGACGCACTTGATAGCCTGGCTTGCGCGCAACCGCAGCCGGCGTCCGCTCAACGGCGTGGTGCTGATGGTGGACCTGGTGAGCCTGCTTGGCCTTCCGGCCAGCGACCGCAAGGCGCTGGCCATCCTGCTGCGCTCCCGGTTGGCCGAACTCTGCCGGCAACTGGGGATGCGGCCGCCGCTTTATGTGGTGCTGAGCAAGTTCGACCGCCTCGAGGGCTTCGAGGTCTTCTTCGCCCGCCTGCCGAAGGCGGTTCGGGAGGACATCTTCGGCTTCACCTTCTCGCTGGACTCGGTGCACGATTACGACGCCTGGCTTGCCGAGCTGGGGCAGCGCTATGACGAATTCGTGAAGCGGCTGAACGAGCAGGTCTTCGATGCGCTGAGTGCCGCCCTGGCACTGGAGGAACGCGAAGCCCTGTTTTCCCTCATCCGCCAACTGGCCGGCATGCGGCTGCTGCTGTTGGGCTTCCTGGCCGACGTGCTGGGCAGTGACCGCTACGCCACGCCGGCGCTGCCGCGGGGTGTCTACTTCTCTTCGGTTTACCAGCAGGGCCTGCTCTGCAACGCCTTCGTTGGCAATGCTGCCCACAGCTACGGCATTGCGCCGTCGATTGCCGATGCCCAGCCCGGTGGGCGGGCAGTGGTGTATTTCGCCCGGCAGCTGTTCCAGTCCGTCATCTATCCCGAAGCCGGGCTGGCCAGCGACAACCTCAAGGTGATTGCGGCGAAAAGGCGGGCGCTGGCCCTGAGCGCCGGCGTGGCGACGCTGGGCAGCCTGCTGGTGGTCGCCGGCTGGTATCACTTCTACACGGTGAACCGGGACAGGACGGCGATGGTGCTGGAGCGCAGCGGCGGCTTTGGCGCGCACGTCATCGATGGCGGCGCCGATCCGACTGGCCGCAACCTGCTGGCTCCCCTCAACCAGATCCGCAGCGCAGTCCTGGTATTCGGCGATTACCGGGCGTCCTGGCCGCTGGTGTCGGACATGGGGCTGTACCCGGGGCGGCAGATCGGACCCAAGGTGGACGAGGCCTACATGTCGCTGCTCGGCCAGCGCTTCCTGCCCCAGGTGGCCGGCGGAGTCATGGCCGCCATGGAGTCGCCGCAGGCCGGCAGCGACGCGCAGCTGGCGGCCTTGCGGGTCTATCGCATGATCGAGGAGCGGCCGAGCCGCCGCGCGCCCATCGTGCAGGAATGGATGGCGAAGCAGTGGCAGTCCGCCTTCCCCGGCGAGAACGAGGTCCAGCTGGCGCTGCAGGGCCACCTGGATTACGCGATGGCGCATGTGGATACCGATCTGCCCCAGTACCGGTCGCGGGTGGCCCAGGTCCAGAACAAGTTGCGGCAGATCCCGATGCCCCAGCGGGTGTACCTGAGTATGCGCGGCGAGGCGGGCCAGGTGCTGCGCACGCCGCTGGACCTGCGCAGCGAGATCGGCCCCGCCTTCGACATCGTCTATCAGACCTCCAATGCGGCCGAAGAGCCCGGCCGCCCGCCGGCCAACGGCCGGATAGATGCCCTGCTCACCGCGAAGGGCTACCTGCGCTACTTCGAGCCGAACAGCAAAGGCATGGCGGATCTGGCAATCATCGACCAGTGGGCGTTGGGCGAGCGGCGCAGCATCGACTATTCCCAGGCCGATCGGGACGCCCTCGCCGAACGCATCCGCGCCATCTACCACCGTGACTACATCGACACCTGGCAGCGCAACCTGAACCGGCTCGAGGTGCGGGATTTCGATGACCTCAATCAGGCTGTCAATGTGCTGGGCAGCGTGACCGGGCCGGCTGCGCCCCTGCGCCGTCTGTTGGAGACGGTCCGTGACAATACCGAGGGGCTGGTGCCCGCAGCCGGGGACAAGGACGATGCGGCGGCCGGGGCCGCGGTGGCGGCGGCAGCGGCAGCGCCGCAGGCTGGCAACATCGTGAGCAACTTCGCGCAGCTCACCGGCTTGCTGGTGGCAAAGGGCGACAAAGCGGCCTATCTGGACGAGACCATGCAACTCATCGCCGGCGTGCAGGAGCTGCTGAAGGGCGTGCATGACAGCCCGAACCGCGGCAAGGCGGCCCTGGGCGTTGTGCTGGACCGGCTGGCGATGAAGGGGCCGGATCCCATAGGCAATCTCCGCCGCGCTGCCGCGGGCTTGCCGCAGCCACTGAACCGGCAGGTCGGCAAGCTGGCTGACGAGTCTTCCCTGGTCCTGATGATAGAGGCGCTGGCCGAGCTGGAGCGACGCTGGGATGCGGACGTCTTCCGCTTCTACAACGAGCGCCTGGCAGGACGCTATCCCTTCAGCCCCGGCAGCCGGCAGGAAGTCTCCCTGGAAGACTTTGCCGCCTTCTTCGGCCCGCAGGGCAAGCTGCAGCAGTTCAAGGCGCAGTATCTGAGAGTCCTGCTCGAAGACAATCTGGAGGCCCTGTACTCCGAACGGTTGGGTGGCCATCTGCTGCGTACCGACCTGCTCACCCAGCTGCAGGCGGCGGACCGGATACGGGATGCCTTCTTCGGCAGCCGGGGCAACCTGGGGATCCAGTTCTCCGTCGAACCCCTGGGCCTGACGGCGACCCGGCGTAGCAGCGTGCTCAACATCGAGGGCCAGCTGGTCGGCTACAGCCATGGCGCGACCGCTCCCACCGCGCTGATCTGGCCCAACACCCTCAGCGGAGCCAGTGGCGGGGGGGAGAGCCGCATCACGCTGGTGGGGGGCGAGGGCAACAGCAGCGGTGTGGTCTATCGCGGCCCCTGGTCGATGTTCAGGCTGTTCAGCCAGGCTCAGCTCAACGGCGCGAGCGAGATCGCGGTGGATCTGAGCTTTGTTGCGACCGACGGGGGGATGCGTTACCGGGTGACGGCGGACAAGCGCGAAAATCCCTTCACCCAGCAGCTTTTCCGGGGCTTCGCACTGCCGCGAACGCTGTTGATGGACAACACCATGCCCCGCCGGAAACAGGCCATGGCGGCGCCGGCTAATGCCGGCGCCCGGGGATGAAGGGCTGACGGAGCTTGGCGATGGACATCGTGCGCAAGGGTGACAGCACCGATCACGGCGGCACCGTGCTGGAAGGCTTCGGCCAGACCGATCTCAATGGCAGGCCGATTGCCGGCGTGGGGCACAAGGTGAGCTGCCCGAAGTGCAAGGGGGTATTCCCCATCGTCGAAGGCAGTGCCTGCTACAGCGTCGACGGCGTGCCGGTGGCGCTGCACGGGATGAAGACAGCCTGCGGCGCCAGCCTGATCGCGAGCGGCCCCATGGGGGCGGTGCACCAGTAGACGGTTGCGGGTCGCCGGGGAAGGGCTGCAGCGCCGGGGCAGGCAGGACCGGTACCGCAGCGCGTCGGCCGGCGCATGGACCGCCACGCTGGCGCGGAAGACGTGGATCTTCCGTGCCGTGGAGTGTTCAAGCCGCGATTCGGCCCGCGAGCGCGACGAGGCTGCGGTCGCTGCCGGCCGGGCCGATCAACGACAGGCCCAGCGGCGCGCCCAGGCGCGTGGCGAGGGGCATCGACAGCTGCGGGCATCCGGAGAGGCCGGCGAGGCTGAGCAGCTTGATCGAGGCGTTGCGATATTCGTCCAGCGCCGCCTCGCCGGTGGTCAGCAGCGGGGCAATGTCCGGCATGGTGGGCAGCACCAGCACACCGTCTTCTCCCAGCAGTTCGGCGATTTCCGCCTGGACCTCGCGCAGCACCTGCCAGCTTTCTTCCAGCTTCTCGTTGCTGACGCTGCGTCCCCAGGCGAAGCGCTCGCGCACGCCGGGGCCGAGCACGAGGCCGTAGCGCTCTATCATTTCGCCGTCGCTCTCCCAGGCTTCCCGGCCCTGGATGTGGCGGAAGGCGGAGAAGTTGCGGTCGGTGCCGGCGCTGGCCATGCGGACCAGGCTCGCACTGCCGAGAGCGGCCTCCACGCGCTCCAGCGCGGGTTGGAGAGCCTGCCTGACAGCGCCGTCCAGCAAGCTCCAGCCATCTTCCGGATAGAGCAGGCGCACGGTGCCAGGTAGCGCGGCGCTGTCCTCGCCCAGCAGCACGGCCCCCACGCGCGCCAGCGTGACGCTGTCGCGGGTGAAGAAACCCAGGGTGTCGAAGCTGGGGGCGAGATCCAGGCTGCCTTCCAGGGTGATGCGGCCGTGGCTGGGGCGCAGACCGAAGAGACCGCAGTGGTTGGCCGGACAGCGGATGGAGCCGCCGGTATCGGTGCCGATGGCAAAATCCACCAAGCGGTTGGAGACCGCCGCCGCCGAGCCGGAAGAGGAGCCGCCGGGCGTGCGCTCCGGCGCGGCACCGTTGCGCGGTACGCCGAAGTGGGCATTGAGCCCGCTCATGGAGAAGGCAAGCTCGTCGGTATAGGTCTTGCCGACGAAGCGCGCGCCGGCATCCAGCAGCATCTGGACTGCGGGGGCGGTGGCGGTCTTGATGCCGGACAGGGCGAGCACATGCGGGTTGCCGCCGCCGGTGGGATAGCCAGCGACATCGAACAGGTCCTTGACGCCGAAGCTGAGGCCGGCAAGCGGCCCGGCGGGCGCATTGGCGATGGCCACCGCCGGGTAGGGGACAAAGGCATGAGCGGGGTCTTTTTCGAGCAGCATGAGGGCTCCCGTCTTGAAAGGTCGGTTGGGGCGGACGCCGCCTGGAGAGGCCACGCCGATGCACATTATGCGTGGTATGCCCCGATTGTTGTGCACTGCGAGATGGGGCGGGCTTCCATATCGGAGAGCAGCCTGCCGGGTCGCGGCTACCGGCGGCAGAGACTGTAGTCGCTCCCGCCGCCGCACTGTCCTGAGAGGCGAGGGGCGGGTGCGCGGATACCGGCGCAGCTGCTGCCTCGGTTGACCCATGTCTTGCGGCGGCAGGCAGAATGCCCGCCTTGCCCTTCCTTGGCCTCTTCCACCGCCTTCCCGCCGCTACTACCGATGTCGTCCGCTCAGCTCCCCAGCACCCTGGGCCGGGTTTTCCTGCCTTTCGCTCTCGGTTACTACCTCTCTTACCTGCTGCGCACCGTGAATGCGGTGATCTCGCCGGCGCTTTCCGCCGAGCTGGGCCTGTCCGCCGCCGAGCTGGGCCTGCTGACCAGCGCCTATTTCGTCGCCTTCGGGCTGATGCAGATTCCCATCGGCATCGCGCTGGACCGCTACGGTCCGCGCCGGGTGGAGGGCAGCCTGCTGCTGGTCACCGCCCTGGGCGGGGTCGCCTTCGCCACCGGCGATTCGCTGGCCTCGCTGGGCCTTGCCCGCGGCCTGCTCGGGCTGGGCGTGTCCGCCTGCCTGATGGCCGGGCTGAAGGGCTTCGCGATGTGGTATCCGCCGGAGCGCCACGGCTCCATGACCGGCTTCATCATGGCCGCCGGCGCGCTGGGCGCCCTCACCGCCAGTGCGCCGCTGGAGGCGCTGCTGCCGCTGCTGGGCTGGCGCGGTCTGTTCTGGGGCATCACCGCCTGCGCTTTGCTGGCCTCGGCCTGGATCTTCATTTCGCTGCCGGACGAAGCGCCGCATACCGGCCAGGACACGCTTGCTGCCGCGCTGGCCTCGGTGGCCGCCATCTTCCGTTCGCGGGACTTCCTGCGCTATGCCGGGGCGGCCACCTTCTTTACCGGCGGCTTCATGGCCTTGCAGGGGCTGTGGGTGGTGCCCTGGCTGATGAACGTCAGCGGGCTGGAGCTGGCGGGGGCGGCGCGCTACCTGCTGATCCTCAACCTCGGCATGCTGGCCGGCCAGTTGGCGATGGGCCTGTTCGGCACCCGGCTGGCGCGCAGTGGCATCCGCTCGCCGGCCATACTGCGGGTGGGCTACGCCGGCATGCTGTTGGTGGAACTGGCGTTGTTGATCGACTGCCTGCCGCTGGGGCTGGCCTGGTGCTTGTTCGGCGTGTTCTCCGCGGTCAATTCCCAGTCTTACCTGGCGGCCGCCGGCTATTTTCCGCGGGCGCAGTTCGGCCGGGTGAGCACGGCGGTGAACCTCATGGCGTTCGCCGGGGCTTTCGCGGTGCAGTGGGGCATGGGGCTGGCGCTGGATGGCCTGCAACTGGCCGGCCATGCGCTGGATGTCGCGCTCAAGATCGCCTTCGGCGGGCTGCTGGCGGTGCAGTTCTGCGCCTACCTGCCGCTGCTGCGAGTGAAGCGGGCGCCGGTCTAGCGCGCCAGCGCGGTCTCGTCTTCTTCGTTGCTGGCGGGCTTGGGCGGCGCCAGCAGCGCGGCCGGCCTGGCGTTCCATTCCACCAGTTCCAGGCGGCCGTCCATGTGCTCGACGATGGCGGTGCAGCTGTCCACCCAGTCGCCGCAGTTGATGTAGCTCATGCCGCCGATTTCCTTGATCGCCGCCCAGTGGATGTGGCCGCAGATTACGCCATCCACGCCGCGCTCGCGGGCGCCTCGCACCACCGAATCCTCGAAGTCGAAGATGAAGCTCACCGCCGTTTTCACCTTGCGCTTGGCGTAGCCGGCCAGCGACCAGTAGCCGGAGATGCCCAGCCGGCGCCGGATGCGCGACAAGCAGGTGTTGAGCCGCACCAGGGTGTTGTAGGCGACGTCGCCAATGACGGCGACCCAGCGATGGTAGCGCGTCACCTGGTCGTATTCGTCGCCATGCAGCAGCAGGAAGCGGCGGCCGTCGGCGGTCTGGTGTATCCAGTCCGACTCCAGCCGGATGTCGCCGAAGGTGATGCCGATGTATTCGCGCAGCGCTTCGTCGTGGTTGCCGGGGATGAAGATCACCTGGGTGCCCTTGCGCGCCCGCCGGAGCATCTTCTGCACCACCGTGTTCTGGGTGGCGCTCCAGTAGATGCTGCGGTTCATCGCCCAGAAATCGACGATGTCGCCGAGCAGGTAGAGGTGTTCGGATTCATAGTGGCGCAGGAAGTCCAGCAGACGGTCCGCCTGGCAGCCACGGGTGCCGAGGTGGACGTCGGACAGGAAGATGCTGCGGACCTGCTTTTCTTGCATCTGCGGCGGACGATCAGGATGACGCCGCCAGCGTGGTCCCGTGCTGTGACAGGGTGATGACGACGCCGGAGGAGGGCGGCTCAGGCGTGCTCGCCGGCCGCGTGCCCGGAGGACCAGGCCCACTGGAAGTTGTAGCCGCCGAGGTGGCCGGTGACGTCCGTTACCTCGCCGATGAAGTACAGCCCGGGCTGCTTGCGCGCTTCCATGGTCTTGGACGACAGCGCCTGGGTGTCCACGCCGCCCAGCGTGACCTCCGCCTTGGCATAGCCCTGGGTGCCGGAGGGCGCGAGCCGCCAGTCGGCGAGGGTGGCGGCAACCTGGCGCAGTTCGGCGTGGCGGAAGCTGTTGAGCGGCCGTTGCCAGCCATGCAGTTCGCACCAGGCATGGGCGAAGCGCCGTGGCAGATGCTCGGCGAGCAGGTTGCCGAGCAGGGCGCGTTCGCCTGCATGGGACAGCAGCCAGGATTCGGCGTCCACGTCCGGCAGCAGGTTGAGGCCCACCGCTTCCCAGTCGCCGTCTTCATAGGCCTGGGCCTGCCAGTAGCTAGAGACCTGCAGGATGGACGGGCCGGACAAGCCGCGATGGGTGATCAGCGCCGCTTCGCGGAATTCGCCGCCGCGGCAGCGCGCCTGCACTTCGAAGGAAATGCCGGCCAGCGGCGCCAGCCGCTCCAGGGTCTCCGGCGGCAGGGTGAGCGGCACCAGCGCCGGCCGCGGCGCCACCACCGGCAGGCCGAACTGCTCGGCGATGCGGTAGCCGAACGGCGTGGCGCCGATCTTGGGGATGGACAGGCCGCCGGTTGCGATCACCAGGCTGCGGGCAAGGTACTGGCCGGCATCGGTATGGACGATGAACCGGGTGGCATCCGGCGTGGTCTCGCCAGTGGCCTCCACCGCCTGGATGGTGACTGGCGTGTTCCAGCGCACCTTGCCGTCATCGCACTCGGCCCGCAGCAGGTCGATGATGTCCTGAGCGGAATCGTCACAAAAAAGCTGGCCCCAGGATCTTTCGTGGTATCGGACGCCATGGCGCTCCACAAGCCCGATAAAATCCCGCGGCGTGTAACGCGACAGCGCCGAGCGCACGAAATGCGGGTTGCGGCACAGGTAGTTGTCCGCCGAGACCTTGAGGTTGGTGAAGTTGCAGCGCCCGCCGCCGGAAATGCGGATCTTCTCCGCCAGCTTCGTGGCGTGGTCCAGCAGCAGCACGCGACGGCCTCGCTGGCCGGCGGTGGCGGCGCACATCATGCCCGCCGCGCCGGCGCCGATGACGACGAGGTCGAAGGTCTGGTCAGCCAAGTGGGTGCCTGAAGCGTTGAAAGCGGCGCAGAATACGCGCCGCGCTGCATAGCGGCAATCGAGAACACGAGACGAGGCGGCAGCCGCTGGCTGCCGCGGGTGGCGGGAGCCGCCGGATGGCAAGCAAGAACAGAAAAACAGGTAGTCCTGTATGGAGCGTTTTGATGACTGAATCGACCCCCGACCCGATCTCCTCCGCCCGCATGAAGCGGTTCGTCCGCCCGGCGAAGTGGGGAGTGGGCCTGGTGGCCGCGGTTGCGGTGCTCGGCTTCGGCGTGGTGCCCCCGGTGGCGCGCCACTACGCGGTGCAGATATTGAACGACAAGCTGGGGCGCGAGGTTTCCATAGAGCGCATCGGCTTCAACCCCTTCACGCTTACGGCCGAGGTGCATGGCGTCAAGGTGATGGAGGCCGGCGGCGGTGGCGAGGCGCTGGCCATAGAGCTGCTGCGCGCCAACCTGGAGCTGGAATCCCTGCTGCGGGGCGGGCCGGTGCTGCATGAACTGGCGGTGCGCGGGCCGCGGGTGCATCTGGTGAACGAGGGCGAGGGCCGCAGCAACTGGTCCGACGTCATCGAGCGTCTGGCCACGCCACCGGAAGAGGATGCCGGCGAGACGCGCTTCTCCATTGGCAACATCAGCATCGACGGCGGCCGGATCGAGATCGACGACAAGACCAAGGGCCTGAAGCACGAGATCAGCGAGCTGAACATCGGCGTGCCCTTCGTCTCCAACCTGCCGGTCAAGGTGGATGTCTTCGTCGAGCCCAAGCTCTCGGCCAAGGTCAATGGCGACGACCTGGTGCTCACCGGCCGCAGCAAGCCCTTCAGCGAGACGCGGGAAACCGTGCTCGACATCGCTCTCAAGGACTTCGAGGTGTCGCGCTGGCTGGCATACCTGCCGTTCGAACCCGGCTTCCTGATCCCCTCCGGCACGCTGACGACCAACCTGGAAGTCGGCTTCTCCCAGCCGGCGGACGGCCAGCCCGCGGTGACGCTGAAAGGCCAAGCGCAGCTGAACGGCCTGGTGGTGCAGGACAAGAAAGGCCAGCCCGCCGTATCCATCGGTGAGCTGGGGGTGGAGTTCGCCGACGTCCAGCCGCTGGCCAACCGCTGGCATTTCTCCCGCCTGCTACTGCAGCAACCGGAGATCGACGTGGTACGCCGGGCCGACGGCTCGCTGAATCTGATGGGCCTGCTGCCCAAGACCGACGGCGGAGCCAAGGACACCGGGCGCAGGTCCGCGGGCAAGGAGGCTCCGGCCGAGGCGACGCCTGCAGCGGATGCTGCTCCGCTCAGCTTCCTGCTGGCGCAGGCGCGCATCCGCGATGGCGTGGTCCGCTTCACCGATGACGGTTTCAAGAAGCCCTTCGTGGCCCGGGTTGAAGCGATCAATCTGGACCTGCGCGACCTTGCCAACACCGGGGACATGCCGGCCGATATCCGGCTGGATTACCACACCGACGGTGGCGAGAAGTTCAGCCACCAGGATCAGCTGCGGCTGACGCCGAATGTCGAGCTGGATGGCTCGGTGCTGATCGAGACCCTGCAGCCGGCGCGCTACGCCGCCTATTTCGCCGAGGCGCTGCCCGGCGGCGAGCTGCGCGACGCCAAGCTGGATGCGGCGCTGCGCTATCACCTGAAGCTGGGCGGCAAGGAGCCAGAGATCAAGGTGAACGCGGAAACCGTGGCCTTGCGCGACTTCGTACTGGCACTCAAGGGCAGCAAGGACGCGGCGATCAAGGTGCCGGCGGTAAAGGTGGCGGATGCCGAGGTGGATGTGTCCGGGCGCAGCGCCAAGGTGGGCGAGCTCGGCATCTCCGGCGCGTCGGTGTCCGCCGTGCGCCTGGCCGATGGCAGCCTGGACCTCGAACGCCTGATGGGCAAGAGCAGCGGCGGCGCCAGTGGTCCGGCATGGACCGCCAGCATCGGCCGTTTCAGCCTGACCGGCAGCTCGCTGCGGCTGGAAGACCGCAGCGCCGGCAAGCCGGTGGTGATGGCGGCCGACGGCCTCAGCTTCAAGGCGGAGAACCTCTCCACCGCCAAAGGCGCGATGGCGAAGATCGATTTCGACAGCCGCATCAACAAGAACGGCACCCTGGGCCTGGAGGGCACCTTCGGCCTGGAGCCGCTGAAGGCGGATCTCAAGCTCAAGCTCAGCAAGGTGGATCTGCTGCCGCTGCAGCCCTATGTGCTGGAAGAGACCAAGATCGCCATCTCCCGCGGCAATCTCACCACCCAGGGGCGACTGCAACTGGCGACCGCTCGAGGCGGCGAGCTGGAAGGCCGCTTCCAGGGTGACCTGGGCGTGGCCGACTTCGCCTCGGTGGATCGCCTGAACGCCACCGACTTCGTGCGCTGGCGCGTCCTCAACCTGTCCGCCATTGACGTCCGCCTGGCGCCGTTCTCCCTTGCTATCGGCGATGTGGCACTGAACGATTTCTACACCCGGCTGATCCTGAACGATCAGGGGCAGCTGAACCTGCGGGAGATCCGTCCGGGCGCCGAGGCGGAGGCGCAGGTTCAGCAAGGGCAGGTGGCCGCAACCGCGCCGGTGGCCGCCGCGCCCGGCAAGGGCACTGCCAGCGCCGAAGTGCCGCCGCCGGCCGAGGTGCCGCCGATCAAGGTGAACCGCATCCGCATCCGCGGCGGCAACATCGCCTTCAGCGATCGCTTCGTGCGGCCCAACTACGATGCCAACCTCACCGGCATGAGCGGGGAGCTGACCGGGCTGTCGTCCGATCCTTCCACCATCGCCAAGCTGGATCTCAACGGCAAGGTGGACAATGCCGCGCCGGTGTCGGTGAAGGGCGAGCTCAACCCTTTCCGCCAGGACCGCTACCTGGACATCGTGCTGGCGATGAAGGATTTCGAACTCACCGGCATCTCCAGCTACTCCGGCAAATACGTCGGCTACGGCATCCAGAAGGGCAAGCTGTCCGCCGACCTGAACTACAAGATCGAGGACCGCAAGCTGACGGCGACCAACCGCATCTTCGTCGACCAGCTCACCTTCGGCGACAAGGTCGACAGCCCGGACGCGCTGAACCTTCCGGTGCAACTGGCGGTATCGCTGCTGAAGAACGGCCGTGGGGAGATCGACCTCAACCTGCCGGTCAGCGGCACCCTGGACGACCCCCAGTTCTCGGTGTTCGGGCTGGTGATGCGGGCGCTGGTCAATCTGGTGGGCAAGGCGGTTACCGCACCGTTCTCGCTCCTGGGGTCGATGTTCGGCGGCGAGGAACTGTCCTACATCGAGTTCGCGCCGGGCGCGCGCAAGCCGGGCGGTGAAGAGGCGGAGAAGCTGGCCAACCTCGCCAAAGCGCTGAAGGACAGGCCGGCACTGCGGCTGGACGTGACCGGCAAGGCCGATCCGGTGGCCGACCTGGACGGCCTGAAGCGCACGCTGATGGAGCGCCAGGTGAAGGCAGAGAAGCTGAAATCCATGGTCAAGCGCGGGCAGGAGGCGCCCTCGCTGGACGACATCCAGGTGGATGCCAAGGAATATCCGGCGCTGCTGAAGGAAGTCTACGACCAGGGCAAATTCGAGAAGCCGCGCAACTTCATCGGCCTCGCCAAGACGCTGCCGGTAGCGGAGATGGAAGCGCTGATCATGGCCAACACGACGGTGAGCGACGAGGATTTCCGCGGGCTGGCCCAGACGCGTGCCCAGAACGTCAAGGAATGGCTGCTTGGTGACGGTGGTGTGGCGCCGGAACGGGTCTTCCTGCTGGCGCCCAAGGTCGAGGCGGCCGACGGCGGCAAGGGCAGGCAGGTACAGTTTTCGCTGCGCTGACCGGGTGGGCCGCGCTGCGGCCATTGCCATGGAGGGTAAGCAGATGAGCGGACGTTTGAGCAGTACCGAGCGGAACGAGGCGCTGGGCGCCTTGCCTGCCTGGCAACTGGATGGCGAGCGGGAGGCGATCCGGCGCAAGTTCCAGTTTGTGGACTTCAACGCCGCCTTCGCCTTCATGGCCCGGGTGGCGCTGCAGGCGGAGAAGATGGACCACCATCCCGAGTGGTCCAATGTTTACAACAAAGTGGAAATCCTGCTCTCCACCCATGACGCCGGCGGGCTCACCGAGAAGGACATCGCGCTGGCGCATTTCATCGATGCGGTAGCCGGCTGAGGGAAGGGCGGGCGTAAAAAGAAAAACGGGCGGATATCTCCGTCCGTTTTTCTTTATGGGGCTGTCTGGCTCAGACCGCGGCGAGCGCCTGTTCCAGGTCGGCGCGGATGTCGTCGATGTGCTCGATGCCGATGGACAGCCGCACCATGTCTTCGGATACGCCAGCGCGCTTCAGTTCGTCCGGCCCCAACTGGCGGTGGGTGGTGGAGGCCGGGTGGCAGGCGAGGGATTTTGCGTCGCCGATGTTCACCAGCCGGGTCACCAGCTTCAACGCATCCTGGAAGCGGGCGCCGGCTTCGCGGCCGCCGCGAACGCCGAAGGAGAGGATGCCGGAGGCGCGGCCTCCCATGTACTTGCGAACCAGGCCGTGGTCGGCGTGGTCCGGCAGGCCGGCGTAATTCACCCATTCAACCTTCTCCTGCGCCCGCAGGAATTCCGCCACCTTCAGCGTGTTCTCGCAGATGCGGTCCATGCGCAGGGCCAGCGTTTCTATGCCCTGCAGGATCAGGAAGGCGTTGAAGGGGCTGAGTGCGGCGCCGGTGTTGCGCAGCGGCACCACCCGGGCGCGGCCGATATAGGCTGCGGCGCCCAGGGCTTCGGTGTAGGTCACGCCGTGGTAGGACACGTCCGGCTCGTTCAGGCGGCGGAAGCGGGCCTTGTGCTCTGCCCAGGGGAATTTGCCGGAGTCGACGATGGCGCCGCCAATGGAATTGCCGTGGCCGCCCAGGTACTTGGTCAGCGAGTGGACGACGATGTCGGCGCCATGCTCGAAGGGGCGGCACAGGTACGGTGTGGGTACGGTGTTGTCCACGATCAGCGGGATGCCGTGGCGGTGGGCGATCTCGGCCAGGCGCTCGAAGTCGGTGATGTTGCCCAGCGGGTTGCCGACGGATTCGCAGAAGATCGCCTTGGTGCGCTCATCGATCAGCTTGCCGAAGGCGGCCGGGTCGCGGTGGTCGGCAAAGCGGACTTCGATGCCCAGTTGGGGGAAAGTATGGGCAAAAAGATTGTAGGTGCCGCCATAGAGGGTGGCGGCGGAGACGATGTTGTCCCCGGTTTCGGCGATGGTCTGGATGGCGTAGGTGATGGCCGCCATGCCGGAAGCCACGGCCAGCGAGGCGATGCCGCCCTCCAGCGCCGCGATGCGTTCCTCCAGCACCGCGGTCGTGGGATTCATGATCCGGGTGTAGATGTTGCCGGCCACCTTTAGGTCGAAAAGATCTGCGCCATGCTGGGTGTCATCGAAGGCGTAGGAGGTGGTCTGGTAGATGGGAACGGCTACCGCTTTGGTGGTGGGATCAGGGCTGTAACCGCCATGCACGGCGAGGGTTTCGAGTTTCATGGTGTCTCCTCTAAGTGGAATGAGGCCGGAGTATAGCCAGACGCAGTTCGATTAAGAAATCAACAAAACTGCGTAAGGTGGTGCCGGGAAGTGATTGAAAGAATATGTATTTTTTTGTGCGCTGCAGATTGCCGCTTTTCTTCAAGTGGGGATAATGACGCCTTCCACACCCTTCGCCGGCCTGCTCTGGCGAAGATGACGTAGCAATATAAGAAGGAGGGCTCGGGATGGAGTCTGTCGAGCGTGTTTCTACTTGGCTTGAATTTGCATTTGCGCCGCTGCGGCAGCAGGCGCGAGTGAGGTTGCACCCGGTGAGCGGCCAGCGCAATGGCTGCTTCGCGCTGTCGCTGGACAGCCGCTGGCTGCATGCCGGTGACGGCCGGCTGACGCTATTCGAGGGGTTGGGGGCCGCACTGCATTTCCTGAAGGTCACCCGGGTGAAGGATTTCGAGCCGGGAGAGCCCTTGCCGGATTCCCTGTGCCGGGAAAACAGCCAGTACTGCCTGTGCGTGGATCGCCAGAAGGGATTGAAGAACTGCACGCGCAATTGCCCGGCGGCGGGCAGGCTGGATTCCTGAACATCCGCTGCGGATCCCAAAAACAAGGCGGCGCCACCTTCCGGTGAGCGCCGCCTTGTTTTTGGGCGGCCGGCAGCCGCCTGCGATGACTAGCCGGCGGCCTCCGGTTACATGCGCTGGCCGAGGATTTCCCGGTCGGGCCGGCCGACGTGGTAACCCTGCGCGTAGTCGATGCCGAAGTCCTTCAGCAGCGCCAGCACCTCGGCCGACTCGACGAACTCCGCCACCACCTCGATCTTCAACGCCCGCGCCAGTTCGGTGATGCTCTGGACGAAGATGCGGTCGCGCTCGCTGTGGATCATGTTGGCGATGAAGTCGCCCTCGATCTTCAGGAAGTCGAACGGAAAGCGACGCAGGTAGTGGAAGGAGGAGAAGCCGGAACCGAAGTCGTCGATGGCGAGGCGGAAGCCCTCGGAGCGCAGATCCACGATGAAGCGCTCCAGCAGCGACAGGTTCTTCACCGTGTCGCGCTCGGTGATCTCGAACACGATGCGTTCCGGTGCGATGCCGGAATTGCGCACCACGGTGCGCAGCGTGCGGGCGAACTCGGCCAGCACCAGGGCGCGCGGCGAGAGGTTGAAGAAGATGTAGCCGCTGTAGTCGCTCTGCCGCACCTTCTCCAGCGCGGCTTCGATGACGATGGCGTCCAGCCGGTGGATCACGCCTATCTTCTCGGCGATCTCGATGAACTGGTCCGCCCGCATCAACTGGCCGCCGACTTCCAGCCGCGACAGCACCTCCACCGCGGCAATGGCGCCGGACTGCACAGCCATGATGGGCTGGAAGAAAGGAATCACCCTGCGCTCGTTCACCGCCGCCAGCACCGCCATGCTCATCTCGGAGACGTCGCGGAACACCGCCATAACGTCCTCGGTGGTTGGCAGCACCACCCGCTCCTTACCCTCGTTCTTGGCGCGGTACATCATGTTGTCGGCGAACAGGAAGAGATCCTTGGCCGAAGTCGCATGGTCGGGGAACACGGCCAGGCCGATGGAAACGGTGGCGCGTATCGCATCGCCGTTGGGGGCGTCCACCGTCAGCTGGCGGGTGGTTTCCAGCACCCGGCGCGCCAGGGTGTATCCCTGTTCGAGCTGGGTCTCCGGCAGGATGACGACGAACTCGTCGCCACCGTAGCGCGCCAGCACGTCGCCGCTGCGCAGGGCGTCGCGGATGGCGGTGGCGAACTGCTGCAGGTAGTGGTCGCCGGTGGCGTGGCCGTAGTGGTCGTTGATCAGCTTGAAGTTGTCGAGGTCGATCACCAGCAGGGTGGCGGCGCTGTCGTGCCGGCGGCAGCGGTCCACCTCGTAGCCCAGCAACTCCCAGAACACCCGCTGGTTGTAGAGGTCAGTCAGGGGGTCCCGGGTGGCGTAGTACTCCAGGTCACGGGTGTACTTGTGGATGGCCTTGATGGAGCCGACCACGTTGAGCAGGGTGGAGAGGATGGAGTCGATCACCAGGTTGTGCGTCTGCTCCAGCATGGCGCCGGAATGCACGCCGATGCCGACGATGCTGCCGATCTTCGGACGATCGACGAAGAAGGATTTCACCCTCAGCGTGAGGTCGCGGCTGTCTATGGTGGGCGCGTTGTCGGCGGCGTCGGGGTAGTGGTGATGGATGTTCAGCGTGGCCGGTTCACTGAAGCGGGTGTCGGCACGCAGGGTTTCGTGCACCGTCTGCTCGATGTGCTGGCGGATGGCCTCGTCGGGCAGGGCATGCCAGAAGATCTCGATGTCGAACAGCTCGTCGTCGATCTGGAACACCGAGAACAGCACCCGGGCGTCGACGATGGCGTTGATCTCCTGCAGCAGCTTGCCGACGTAGGCGCGCCAGTCGCGTATCACCTCCGAGGTGATGACGAATTTCTCCAGCAGGCCGATCTCGAACAGCAGGATGTCCTTGTCCACCGCGATGGTGCGCAGGCGGGCGGCGAGGCCGGCGATGGCGTCGTGCATGCGCTCGATCTCGGTAAAGCTGTCCGGCCGGGCACGCGGCACCAGATGGCGCAGATCGGCCACCTTGTTGATGGACTCCAGGCTGCGCTCGACCTCGCTGACGCTGCCGGCGATCCTGCGGCTGACCCACCACACCGCCGCGCCCGCCAGCAGCAAGCCGAACAGCAGGCTGGGCACCGCGGTGGTATAGAAGCCGAAGCGCACGTCCTGCAGCACCTTGGCGTAGGGCTGGGTCACCTCGATAGCGCCGAGCACGTCGCCGCTGCGGACATTGTCGTGGCAGGCGAGGCAGCGGGATTCCGCCTTCAGCGCGTGCACGCTGCGGAACTCGCCTTCCTCCAGCTTATCGGTGGACTCGCCGTATTCCAGGGCGCGCCGCACAAGCTGGCCGGGCGCGGGTTGGGCGATGTTGCCGTAGCGTGCTTCCACTGCAGGCCCACGGAAGATGGCGACCCGCAGGCCATTCCTGCCGTCGCCATGCACGCCGGCAAGGAACTCCTCCGCCTGGGCGCGGCTCCAGCCTTGGCTCATGACGACGTACATGGCGGCGAAACTGAGGCGGGCGGCCTCGTTCGCCTGGCTGCGGGCGTGGGTGCTGAACGCGGAATCGAAGGCCTGGCCTATCGCCAACCAACTGCCGCCAAGGAAAACGATGCCGACGGCGGCGGAGGTGGCAAGGATGAAGCCTCTGAGATTCATGCGCGCTATTCCGGTTTGAGTAGGCCGGAAGACTAGCGAGGGGGAGATGGTTCGCATTTGCGAAATATCAAAACCATGCCGTCCTGAAAAGGCGCAACGCGTGCATTGCTGCGGAGCAAGGTAGCGCCGGTTTTCGGCCTTATGGTATTACCCCATCCCTGGTTGCGCCCGATCCATGCCGTCAGGCTAAAGGGGTGTCGGGCTGGATAGATCCAAGGCAAGGAATCACAGGAGAGCTGACATGGCAGCGGAGAACGGCAAGGCGGCGGAGCAGGCCGCAGGACAGGACAAGCAGGCGGGCACCGCGACCGCGAAGAAGCGGCCGGCCAACTCCACGCCCGCAGCGAAGGGTGGCGCGGCGGGCAAGCCACCCGCAGCGAAGGCGAAGATGGCGACAAAGGCCGTGGCGAAGACGCCAGCGTCAAAGGCGGTGAGTGTAGCAAAGGCGGCTGATGCCGCGCCCCGGCAGGCAACGCCACCGGCTGCGGCTCAGCCCTCCGCGGCAGCGGCGCCAAAGCCTGTGGGTACGACGCTGGCAGTCGCGGCCAAGCCGGCCAACGCCCGCCCGGCGCAGTCCGCCGCAAGCAAGCCTGCGGCGAATGGACGTGGTTCAGCAAAGCCGGCAGCCTCACCAGAAGCTGTGGGCAAGCCTGCGCCCAAACCCCGCTCCAAGCCCAACGCCAGGGCTTCAGTCACTCCCGCGTCCGGCGCCGCCGCCAAGCCGGCTTCCGCTGCGGCGCAGGCGTCTGCCAACGGCGCGGCGGGCAAGCCGGCGGCTAAGCGCGCGGCCCCAGCCGCGCCTGCGCCCAGAGCCAGGGCTGCGGCTGAGGCTGCGCCGGCGTCGGCCAAGGTTGCTGGCGGCAACGGCGCCAAGCCGGCCGCGGCCAATACCCGCGTACCCAAGGCCGAGACCGCCAAGAAGCCTGTCGCTGTCGCCGGCACGGCCAGGAAAGCGCCCGCGTCCGCCGGCGCATCCGTCAAGAGCGGCAAAGCGGTCAAGGCTGCGGCGGCCCCCCGGAAAGTTGCCGATCCGCAACCGGCCGCTGCGGTCAAGGCGCAGGCCAAGGGGGAAGGTGCGGCGACGAAGGCCAAGCCGGCTGACAAGGCCAAGGCCGGCAAGGCGGGCAAGCGGGAGAAAGTGGTGCGGGATTCCTTCTCCTTGCCCAAGCATGAGCATGCGCAACTCAAGCAGTTGCGGGCCGATCTGCTGAAGGCCGGCCGCGAGAGCACCAAGTCCGAATTGCTGCGCGCTGGCCTGAGCCTGCTGGCGACGCGCGGGAAGGGCGAACTGCTGGCGCTGCTGAATGCGCTGCCGGTGGTGCCCAAGGGCAAGAGCAAGAAGTAGGCAGCGCTGCAACTGCCACAGCGGTCGCTTTCCCGGCCGCTGCCTGGGGCGACCACGGCCGGATTAAGTATCGCCGGCGGTGGTCGCCCTTTCCTTTGCAGAACCCCCCGCCGTGACCGGAAGCCGCGCCATCATGATTCGACTCAACCTGGCTTCGCTGACCAGACAGCCCCTGCTGGACGAGGATGGTGTGGCGATGCCGCCGGCCTATGGCGGCAGGGAGTCGGCGCATATCGTCGATGGCATGGAACTGCTCGACGCGCTGGAGACGCCGGTGATGTTCACCGCCGATCCCGGCGCCCGCCTGCAGATGCTGCAGCAGCATGAGCACGCTCTGCAGAGCGTGCTGCCGCCGCTGCTGGACGCCGCGCGCGCTAGTTCCGCGGCCTCGGTGCTGGCAGCACGACGTGCGGCCGTGCTGGCGCAGCAACTGCTGCTTTGCCTGCACACCAGTTACAAGCGGGTGGCGGTGGACCTCGGCCGCGACGCGGGGCGCTTCTTCCGGCGCGGCCCGGTGCGCCAGGCGCTGACCGGTGCGCTGCTCAGCGCCTGGCGCCTGCAATGCGCCCATGCGCGCAGCTATAGCGCCCTGCCGGATGGCTTCTGGCGCGATTGCCACCAGCTTTTCGCCTGCATCGCCGAACAGGGGTGGGAGCGCTATCGCAAGCCGGACGGTGGTGGCAGCGACGGTGCGCGGCTGGGCGAGCTGTACCGCCGCATTCTGCTGCTGGGCATGAACGCGGCCAATCGGCTGGACCCGCAATGGATAGAGAACCTGATCGCGCTGGTGGAGCGCGAGGCGCCCGGCTTGCGCCTGCAGCGCATCCGCGACGTGCCGGACATCCCGGGTGCCTTCGTTTTCCGCGATGACGCCGATCTGCCGCCGCAGTTCGTGGACGAGTTGCCGGTCGGCGGAGCCGAAGCACGTTGGTGGCTGGTGGATCTGGCTCCGGTAAGCCGCGCCCTGAGCGAACGGATGGCGCAGCTGCAGAACGGCGAGTTCGCCTCGCCCCAGGAGTTGCAGCTGCTGTTGCGCTTGCAGCGGGAATGGCTGAATCCGCCGCGGCGGCGTCATCCGCGCCGGCGCCAGTTGCGCTTGATGCAGGTGGAGCTGAAGGTGGGCCTGGTGCATTGCTGGCGGGCGCTGCAGGCAGAGGCGGGTGAGGTCTCGCTGGCGTTCCACGGACTGCCGCTGGAGCTGGAGGGCGCCGGAGAAGATGAAACGCCGGCGGTGCTGCAGGTGTGCAACGAGAGCAGTTCTGGCGTGCAGCTGGAAGGCGAGGCTCCGCCGCAGCCGCTGCGCGCGGGCGAGCTGGTGATGCTGCGCGAAGCCGGCGGCGCCTGGCGGCCCGGGCTGGTGCGCTGGGTCGGCTTCTCCGGCGAGGGGCTGCAGCTGCGTTGCGGCGTCGAGTTCGTCGGCGCGCAGGCGGAGGCGGTGAGGGTGATGCCGGTGATCTCGCATCCCAACGGCCGCTACCAGATGGCGCTGCGCCTGCGCCGTGGCCGGGTGCTGCTGATGCCGGGCCGCCATTTCCAGCCGCAGCGCGAGTTCCTGCTGGCCGATGGCCAGCGGCTGGTGAGCGTGCGCGCCCTGCGCCTGCTTGCCCAGGCGGTGCATTACCAGGTGTTCATGATCAAGCAGGGGGACGAGTTGCCATTGCCGGAGCCGCTGCCTGAGCCGGTCGGGCAGGAACGCTGACGGGGCCTGGCCGCTGCTCAATGGAAATCCCGGCTGCGGGTATCCAGCTGGCCGAGCAGGGCGGAGTGGTCCACCACCCGGTTGGCGATCAGCTGCACGACCTGCCCCTGCTTGCTGATCTGGCCATAGACGCCGAGCAGGCGTGAGCCGAGGATTTCCCGCCGCTGGCGCTCGATGAGCTCGGGATGGACGATGACGTTGATCAAGCCGGTCTCGTCCTCCAGCGTCACGAACAAGGTGCCCTTGGCGGTTCCCGGCCGTTGGCGGCAGGTGACGATGCCGGCGCCGCGCGCCAGCATGCGGTCCGGGCTGCCGGCGATGTCGCTGGCGCTGAGGAAGCGCTGACGGCGCAGTGTCTCCCGCAGCAGGGCCAGCGGATGGCGGCCCAGGGTGAAGCCGAGGCGGGCATAGTCGGCCAGCAGTTCTTCCGCTTCCGTCGGCGCCGTCAGCGCGGTCTGGGCCTCGCGGCCGGGCGCCTGCGCCAGCAGGCCGGGCAGCGGGGCGCTGCCGGCAGCCTGCCACAAGGCCTGGCGGCGATGACCGGCCAGGCCGGCGAAGGCGCCGCCGGCGGCGAGATGGCGCAGGTCCAGCGCCGTCAGCCGGGCGCGGATGGCGAGCTCGTCCACCGAACTCGGCACGGCCTGGCGGCGGGCGGCGGCGATGCGCTGGCCGGCGTCCTCGCCCAGGCCGCGTATCTGCCGCAGGCCGAGGCGCACCGCCGGCTTGGCTGGCGCCGGCGCGGGCAGGGCTTCCAGCGTGGAGTCCCAGTCGCTGATGCGGACGTCCGGCGGCAGTACCTCGACGCCGTGGCGGCGGGCGTCCTGGATCAGCTGCGAGGGCGAGTAGAAGCCCATCGGCTGGCTGTTGAGCAGGCCACAGAGGAAGGCGGCCGGGTGGAAGCATTTCAGCCAGGCGGAGAAATAGACCAGGATGGCGAAGCTGGTGGCGTGGGACTCCGGGAAGCCGTAGCTGCCGAAGCCCTGGATCTGCTTGCACAGGCGTTCGGCGAATTCGGCCGAATAGCCGTTCTTGGCCATGCCCTGCATGAGCTTGATTTCGTAGCGCTTCAGGTCGCCCTTGCGGCGCCAGGCCGCCATGGAGCGGCGCAGGTCGTCGGCCTCGCCGCCGGTGAAGTCGCCGGCCACCATCGCTAGCTGCATGACTTGTTCCTGGAAGATGGGTACGCCATGGGTGCGTTCCAGCACCGGGCGGATTTTTTCCTTCAGGCCGGCCAGCGGGTCTTCTCCGCGCCTGATCCGGGCGCGCGCTTCCAAGTAGGGATGCACCATGCCGCCCTGGATGGGGCCGGGCCGCACGATGGCGACTTCCACCACCAGGTCGTAGAAGGCCCGCGGCAGCAGGCGCGGCAGCATGGTCATCTGGGCGCGGGATTCGACCTGGAAGACGCCGATGGCGTCGGCCTTGCAAAGCATGTCGTAGACCGCCGCCTCCTCCTTCGGAATGTCCGCCAGCGTCAGCCGCCGGCCTTCCCAGGCTGCCACCAGCTCCAGGCTGCGGCGCAGCGCGGTGAGCATGCCCAGCGCCAGCACGTCCACCTTGAGCAGGCCCAGGGTGTCGAGGTCGTCCTTGTCCCATTGGATCACCGTGCGCTCGGCCATGGTGGCGTTCTCGATCGGCACCAGTTCGTCCAGCCGGCCGCGGGCGATGACGAAGCCGCCCACATGCTGGGAGAGGTGGCGGGGGAAGCCGATCAGCTCGGTGGTGAGCGCCGCCAGCCTGTGCACCATCGGGCTGTCCGGGTCCAGGCCGGCGTCGCGCAGGCGCTCCGCCTGGATCTTGCTGCCGTCGAACCAGAAATGGTCGCGGCACAGGCGCTCGATCTGCGCCTCGCCGAAGCCCAGCGCGCGGCCGACGTCGCGCAGTGCGCTGCGGGCGCGGTAGCTGATCACGGTGGCCGCCAGCGCGGCGCGCTCGCGGCCGTACTTGCGGTAGATGTACTGGATGACTTCTTCGCGGCGGTCGTGCTCGAAGTCGACGTCGATGTCCGGCGGCTCGTTGCGCTCGCGCGAGATGAAGCGTTCCAGCACCAGGTTGCCGGTTTCCGGCGATACCTCGGTGATGCCCAGTGCCCAGCACACCACCGAATTCGCCGCCGAGCCGCGCCCCTGGCAGAGGATGCCCTGGCTGCGGGCGTAGCGGACGATGTCATGCACCGTGAGGAAGTAGGCCTCGTAGCCCAGCTCCCGGATCAGCGCCAGCTCCTGCTCCACCTGCTTGCGGACGGTGGGCGGCGCGGGATCGGCCCCGGCCGGCGGCGGAGCGGGCGCGCCCGGCGCGGCGACCGCCGAGCGTTCGCCCATGGAGGGGTCGAGGAAGCGCCACGCCAGCCCGCCCTCGACCAGCCGGCGCAGCCAGGAGGCAGCGCTTTCCCCGGCGGGTACCAGCTCCTGCGGATACTCGTAGCGCAGTTCATCCAGCCTGAAGCGGCAGCGCCCGGCAATCACCAGTGTTTCCGCCAGCAGGGCGGCCGGGTAGCGCCGAGCCAACGTTGCCCGCTCATGCAGGCGGCGCTCGCCATTGGCGGCGAGCCGGTAGCCGGCCTCGGCCACCGGGACATGAAGGCGGATGGCGGCGAGCACATCCGCCAGCGGGCGGCGGGCGGCCGCGTGCATCAGCGCGCCGGTGGCGGCGACCGCCGGGATGCCGGCTTGCGCCGCCACCGCCTGCAGCAGCGCCAGCCGGGGCCGCTCATGCCCGTCCAGCGGCAGGTCCACCGCCAGCCAGCTGGCATCGGGAAAACGGTCGTGTGTCCACCGGCAGGCTTCCACCAACTGCCCGGCGTCCGGTACGCCCGGTGGCGCCAGTACCAGCGCGAGGCAGCCGGGCAGGCCACGAGCGAGGTCTTCCCGGCGCAGGCTGTAACTGCCTTTCTCCGCCGCCCGCCGGCCGCAGCTGATCAGGCGGGAGAGGGCGCCATAGCCCTGGCGGTCGGTGGCCAGTAGTACCAGGCGGAGGTCGTCATCCAGCGCAATTTCGCTGCCGACGATGAGTTGCAGCGGCAGTTGATGGCTGTGGATTTCCCGGTAGGCCCGCACTACGCCCGCCAGCGAGCATTCGTCGGTGATCGCCAGCGCGCGATAACCATGGGCGGCCGCCTGCTGCGCCAGCTCCTCCGGATGGGAGGCGCCGCGCTGGAAGCTGAAGTTGGAGAGGCAGTGGAGTTCGGCGTAATCGACCATGGTGGCGATAACTGTATACCTGTACAGTTATCGCCGCCACAGCGGGTGAACGTGTGAAACGGTCGTGGAAGTTGTCCCCGCCCATCGTGGGTGAAGCTGTGGAAAACCTGTGGCGAGGTGCTTCAAGAGGCTGTTTATAAAGGGTTCCCTGGCGCTGCCTAAAAAGCGGGCACGGACGGGGAAAGGCTTCTCGGCACGCTGAGAGTGCTGCGGTGTGCCCGCTTTTCCCCAGCCGCCGTGGATGGCCCTGTGGATAAGGTGTGGGGGAAGCAGCTATCGCCTTGAGCGCAAAGGCGGGGTGCGGGCTGCCCTGAAATCGGGCAGCGGTTTGAGGCGGCGGCTGCGGAGCGCCTAGAATCGCGGTCTTTGCCCACAGGTCCTGGTCCATGAGCGCTGCTGTCCCGATCCGCTACGTCATTCGCCCGGCCCGCCCCGAGGCCCATCTGTTCGAAGTGAGCTGCACGGTGGCGCAGCCGGATGCCGCCGGCCAGCGCTTCAGCCTGCCGGCCTGGATTCCGGGCAGCTACATGATCCGCGAGTTCGCCCGCAACATCGTCAGCCTGCGCGCCGAGGCCGGCGGCAAGCCGGTGAAGCTGGAAAAGCTGGACAAGCACAGCTGGCGTGCGGCCCCGGTGGCGGCCGGCAAGGCGCTGACCTTGCACTACGAGGTCTATGCCTGGGATCTCTCGGTGCGCGCCGCCCACCTCGACCAGACCCACGGTTTCTTCAACGGCACCAGTGTTTTCCTGGCAGTGGAAGGGCAGGTGGATGCACCCTGCCTGGTGGACATCCAGTCGCCTCCGGCCACCGCCGCCAAGGGCTGGAAGGTGGCGACCGCGCTGCCGCGTGCCGCCGGCGAACGCGGTGCCGCCAAGGCCTACGGTTTCGGCCTCTACCGCGCGGCGAACTACGACGAGCTGATCGACCACCCGGTGGAAATGGGCCGCTACACGCTTGCCCACTTCGAGGCCGGCGGCGTGCGCCATGACATCGTGCTCACCGGCCGCCACGACTGCGACACCGCACGCCTCGCCCGGGACCTCGAGCGCGTCTGCAACTGGCAGATCGAACTTTTCGGCGCGCCGGCGCCGATGGACTACTACGCCTTCCTCACCCTCATCGTCGGCGATGGCTACGGCGGCCTGGAGCACCGCGCCTCCACCGCGCTGATCGCGAGCCGGGGCGATCTGCCCTGGCCCGGCATGAAGGGCCTGCCGGACGGCTACAAAACCTTCCTCGGCTTGTGCAGTCACGAGTACTTCCACACCTGGAACGTCAAGCGCATCAAGCCCGCCGCCTTCACGCCCTACGATCTGGCGCAGGAGAACTACACCCGCCTGCTGTGGGCCTTCGAGGGCTTCACCTCCTATTACGACGACCTCGCCCTGGTGCGCAGTGGCGTGCTGCCGGCGGAGGACTACCTCGGCCTGCTGGGCAAGACGGTGTCCGCCGTGCTGCGCGGCTCGGGCCGCCTGAAACAGAGCGTGGCCGAATCCTCCTTCGACGCCTGGACCAAGTATTACCGCCAGGACGAGAACGCCCCCAACGCCATCGTCAGCTACTACGCCAAGGGCTCGCTGATCGCGCTGGCGCTGGACCTGCAGTTGCGCGAGGCGAGCGCCGGCAAGCGCAGCCTGGACGATGTGATGCGCCTGCTGTGGCAGCGCCATGGCCGCACTGGCGCAGGGGTGGCCGAGGACGGCATCTACGCCGCGGTCGCCGAGATCGGCGGCGATGCGCTGGCCGCCTGGCTGCGCAAGACGGTGGAAGGCACCGACGACCTGCCGCTCGCCCGCCTGCTGAAGGGCTTCGGCGTGGGCTACAAGGCCGAGGCCGCTTCCGCCGCGCCAGTGCTGGGCGCCAAGCTGGCAGGCAGCGGCGAGGTGAAGCTGGCGAACGTCTACGACGGCGGCGCGGCCCAAGCGGCCGGGCTGTCGGCGGGCGACGTGCTGGTCGCGGTGGATGGCCTGAAGGCCGGTAGCGTGGCGGCGGTGGAGGCCATGCTGGCCCGCCGCCAGCCGGGCGAGCGCATCGAGCTCCACGCCTTCCGCCGCGACGAGCTGATGCGCTTCGAGTTGACGCTGGCCGCCGCGCCGGCCGAGAGCATCAAGCTCACCCTCGCGGACAAGCCCACGCCGGCCGCGCGCCGCCTGCGCAAGGGCTGGCTGGGCGCCTGAGTCCGATACCGCCCAACAGGTTTTGATTCGATCTTTCGATACCCAGGAGCTTCCCGATGAGCGACATCCGCATCTACCACAACCCCCGCTGCGGCAAGAGCCGCTCCGCTTGCGCGCTCTTAGCGGAAAAGGGCGTCACGCCCGAGGTCGTCGAGTACCTGAAGACGCCGCCAAGCAAGGAAGAGCTGCGCGGCCTGCTGGCCAAACTGGGCATGAAGCCGGAGGCGCTGCTGCGCAAGGGTGAGGACGTGTTCAAGGAGCACTACGCCGGCAAGCAGCTGGACGACGACGGCTGGCTGGACGCCATGGTCGCCCATCCCATCCTGATCGAGCGCCCCATCATCGTCCGCGGCGACAAGGCGGTGGTCGGCCGGCCGCCGGAGCGGGTGAACGAACTGTTCTGAGGTTCGTGCTGGCCGGCGCCCGCCGCCCGCGGCGGGCTGCCGGGCATTCAGGTGGCGGCGCGACCCAGCCGGCGGGTTACCTGCCGCAGCAAGGCGCCGAACAGCAGGGAGGCGAGCAGGGTCGCCAGCACGCCGGCCTCCCAGAAGCCGGCCACGCTGGGCGCCGCCACCCGCCAGGGCGCGTGGAAGCTCAGCCAGTAGCCGCAGCCCAGGCCCACGCCCCAGAAGCACAGCGTGTGCAGCAGCATGGGCGCGAAGGTGATCTTGTAGCCGCGCAGGGCGTGGGAGGCCACCGTCTGCACCGCGTCGAAGAGCTGGTAGACGCAGATGAACACGATCAGCCCCAGCGCCACCGCCCGCACGCCTTCATCCGCCGAAGACAGCGCGACCACCGGCGCCCGCGCCAGCCACAGCAGCAGGCCGATGCCGCCCGCCAGGCCGGCGGTGATCAGCAGCGCAACCCGTATCGTCGCCCGCGCCCGGGCCCAGTCGCCGGCGCCTGCCGCCTGGCCCACCAGTACCAGCGTGGCGATGGACATCGACAGCGGCAGCATGTAGATCAGCGCCGCCAGGTTGGCGACGATGCGGTGGCCGGCTACCGCTTCCGCGCCCAGCCGGGCGACGAAGAGTGCGATCAGGGTGAAGGAGGTGATCTCGATGAAGGTGGAAAAACCCATCGGCACGCCCAGCCGCAACAGCGCGCCCAGCGCCCGCAGCCGCGGCGGCTGCCAGGCGGTGAAGATGCGGTAGCGTTGGTAGGCCGGGTTGCGGACGAGGTAGGTGGCGCCGCACAGCAGCGCCAGCCAGCAGACGACGGCGGTGGACAGCCCGCAGCCGGCGGCGCCCAGCGGCGCGAAGCCGAGGTGGCCGTGGGTCAGTGCCCAGGCCAGCGGCACATGGCTGGTGGTGGTGACGAAGCTGATCGTCATCAGTACCCGCGGCCGGCCCACCGCGTTGTTGAAGGCGTAGAAGGTGCGGTAGAGCAGCACCGCCGGCAGGCCGATGGCGGTCGCCATCATGTAGTCCGCCGCCTTTTCCGCCACCTCCGCCGGCACCCGCGCGAGTTCCAGCAGCGTGCCCGGCTGTGCCAGCATCAGCGTGCCGGGCAGCGCCAGCATGGCGGCCAGCCAGAAGCCCTGTTGCAGCGCCGGGCCGATCTCCTCCATGCGGCCGGCGCCGTAATGGTGGGCGATGGTGGGCGCCACTGCCTGCAGGATGCCGACCAGCAACATCACCACCGAGACATAAAGCCCACCGCCCACCGCCACCGCCGCCAGATCGGCGGTGCCGTAGGCGCCGGCGATCAGCGTGTCCGCCACCATCATGCCGATGGAGAGCACTTGGGCGACCAGCACCGGCCAGGCGTGGTGGAGCAGCCGCCGGGCAACGGTGGAGAAGGATTCGGGAGCGGACATCGGGGCGCGGCAACCGGCGGAGCTCAGCCCTTGCGCTGCAGCTTCGGCCGCCAGTAGCGCCAGGCGAGGAAGCTGAAGAAGCCGGTGGCGAGGATGAGGAAGCCTATGCCCTGCCAGTAGGGAATCGGATCGGTGGCGAGGAAGTAGTCGCGCGAGGGGCTGGGGAAATGCACCCGGCCCCTCAGCAGTGAATCGACGATGGTCGCCAGCGTGGCTGCCGCCGGCAGGAACCAGATCAGGAAGCCGAGGCCGACGATGAACTTGTCCAGCACCGGCGTGCGCTTGTCGCGCGCCTGATAGACGCTCTCCACGCCGCACCACAGCGCGACCAGGAAGCCGATCAGGCACAGCAGGGGCGCGATGGCGAGCGCGGCGCCGAAGGCGGTGGCTGCACCCATGAAGGTGGCGCCTTCCAGCGGCATGATGCCGGCCCACAGCACTTCGGCCGAGCGGAACAGCCAGATCGACAGCGGCAGGGCGATCACGAACAGCAGCAGGGCATTGCGGGCACGGCGCCGGCTGGCATCGCCGGGGAGGCGGGCGGGGGCGGACGGAGAAGCGGTGGTCATGAGGACGGTCGCAAGGGGAGGAAAGGAGGCCCGGCCGGTTCCGGCGCGGCCGGCGAGTGTACTACGCCCCCGACTGGTGCGAGCTTACGTGGGCTTGAGGCCGCGGCAGGCGGTGCCGGCGTTCAGGCGAAGTAACCATGCAGATACCAGTCGCAGGGTGGGTCGAGCTCGCGGTACAGCCAGCAGCGGGCGCCCTGCGGGTCCAGCGCCTGGTGGTAGTCGCGGCGGATGCCGGCTTCGTCCCACCAGCCGCTTTCTATGCGCTCCGGGCCGGAAAGCAGTTGAAAGCCTTCACCGGGCGTGGCGTCGGCGGCCAGCCCCCGAGGCTGCAGGCGGCGCGCCTGCAGCAGCAGCCACAGCGGCCGTTGTTGGGCCGGCAGCGGTGCGGTGCCGCGTTCGGCACGCGGCGCATCCGCTGGCGGCAGGGTTGCCCAGGCCCGTTCGGGGCGATGCTCGGCCAGCGGGCGGAGCTGGCGGACGCTGTCCTCGCCCAGCCGCGCCCGCAGGCGGTCCACCAGCAGGCGGGCATTCTCGCGTGCGGTGCCGGGATCGCCGAACAGATCGTCGGAACGCGGTGCCAGCGGCGAGGGCGCGTCCGCGTGCAGACGGAGCTCCACCACCGGCTCCGGCAGGCTCAGCGCCGCCAGCCGTTCGCGGGCGAGGAGGCCGAGGCGGTCCTGGTCGCGGCTGGGGGCGCCGGTAACGATGTCCACCACGGTGTCCTCGCCATGTTCGTGCATCAACATCAGCCGGCAGTGATCGGCCGCCGCCTGGCGGGCAGCGAGCCAGCCGGAGAGGCTGGTGAAAAGCCGGCGGGCGGCGAACAGCAGGGGTTCGACCGCGATGGTGGGCGAGGGCATGACCAGCCTATGCTCGAAGCGCGGCGGCGGCTGGTAGCTGGGGCGCAGGTCGGGCGTCTCGCCATAGGCGAGGGCGAGCGTATGGGTGACGGCGGCGGCATCCCGCCGGGCGAGGCCGGCGCGGGGCAGGCGGCGGATGTCACCCAGGGTGCGGGCGCCGATGCCGGCCAGCAGCTCCAGGTTGTGGCCGGCGACGTTGCTGCCGTCCAGGAGTACCGCCAGCGGCAATTCGTCCAGCAGGCCGCGCCAGTCGGGCGGCAGGGGCGTGCTGTCATGACCGGCGCGTGCCAGCCAGCGCGCGGCCAGCGGTGTCGGCGCGCTGGCGGCTACCGCGTGCAGGCCCAGCGCGGCGAGCCCGGTCAGCAGGTTCGTGCGCAGGTTGGACTCTCCACCGAACAGGCGCAGGCTGGCGCCGATCTCCAGCAGCAGCCCGTCCGGCGGGCAGAAGCTGAGCTGGGGGGTGTAGGCGCCGGCCCAATCGGCCACCTCTTTCAGCGTGGCTTCCTCCAGTTCCGGATTGCGCTCCCGCAGTTGCAGCGCGGGCGCGACAGCCAGCGCGCTGGCCAGGCGCTGGCCGCGTTTCACGCCGAGCGCGCGTGCCTGCGGGCTGGCGGCGCAAATGCGCCGGCCGGGCGCGGCCTCGGTCACCGTCAGCAGGCCAGGCTCCGCGCTACCGCGGGCAAAGACCTGCAAGGGCAACTGGGGCAGGATCAGGGCGAGCCACAACATGGGCAGGCGGCACGGCGAGGTCTTCGCCATGCAGGGGAAGCAGCAGGGGGGCGGCGGCTGGAGGGCCGCGGCGTTTCAGGATGTCCACCCGCACATGGGTTCCGGCAGGACGCAGGGCCAGCCGAAGGCTGGCGGGGGAAGCCTGGCGGGCGGCGCTTTCCGGCCGGAAGAGGAAGAGCGGCGTGGCCGACTCCTCGGCCGCCAGCTGCAGCCGGCGCAGCGCTGCGGTATCCGCCCGCTGTGGCCAGCACAGCACCGCGGCGCAGGTGGCGGAAGCCACTGCCTGGCGGGTGGCCCAGAGAATCTCGCCCGCGCTGGAAGGTGTGATCAGCAGCAGCCGGGACAGCGGCACGCCGGCGGCGGCCAGCGCCGGCGCATAGGGCATGAAGGGCGGTGCGATCCAGGCCAGCCAGCGGTCGTCGGGCGTCTGCCGGAGCAGCGGGAGCAGCAGGCCGAGTTCGCCGCAGCCCGGCTGTTCGACCAGCAGTTCGATCAACGCCGAAGCCGGCCAACCTCCGCCGGGCAACTCCGCATCCAGCGCGGCGAAGCCGGTGGGCCGCACCGGTCCGCTGCCGCGCGCCATGCGGTTGGCTTGCCACACCAGGCCGGCCGGCAGGGTAGTGGCCAGTTCGCTGGCAAGGCCTGCGGTGGCATCCGCGGTGGCAGTCCTGGCGAGGGCGAGACCCATGATGCGCGGGGGCGGGGGGGGCTGGCCCTCAGTGGTCCTTGCGGATCAGGCCGACCATGATGCCTTCGATGACCAGCGGGGTGTGCCGGGTATCGACGACGATGGGCTGGTAATCCGGGTTGGCGGGCAACAATTCGACCACCGCGCCCTTGCGCTGCAGCGTCTTCACCGTGACTTCGTCCTCCAGCCGGGCGACCACGATCTGGCCGTTGCGGGCCTCGGCGGCGCGATGCACCGCGAGCAGGTCGCCATCCAGGATGCCAGCATCGCGCATGCTCATGCCGCGCACGCGCAGCAGGTAGTCGGCACGGGGGGAGAACAGGGCGGGATCGAGTTGGTAGTGCTGTTCCACGTGCTCGGCGGCGAGGATGGGGCTGCCGGCGGCCACCCGGCCGACCAGGGGCAGGCCCAGTGCCTGCTGCACGAGACGGATGCCGCGCGCCCGGCCTTCCTCCAGCAGGATGGCACCCTTGGCCGCCAGCGTGCGCAGATGGCTTTCGGCGGCGTTGGGCGAGCGGAAGCCGAAGGCGGCGCAGATGTCCGCCCGGGTGGGGGGGCGGCTGTCGTGCTCTATGCTCTGGCGGATAAAGTCGAGGATTTCCTGCTGCCGGGGGGTAAGGTGCTCGCTGCGAGCGCTCATGGCGGTCTCCGTGTCGAGCTGTAATTTTAAACAGCCCGGGGTCTCAAGGGAAAGCAAAACGGTGGCGGCGGGCGGGCATCAGGCGAAAGGCGCAGTGGCGGGAAGGAATGTGCAAGCCTGCTTGAGCCCGGCGCGCATCTGGGCTATTCGTAATGGACGAGGCGTTCCTCCGGAGCGTCGGCCCGTCGGAGAGGAGGATGCCGTGCCGTCCAGTCCTGCAGCGCTTCCAGGTAGTGTTCGCCCAGGCTCTCCGCTAGAATCGCCGCTACGTCAGGGGGAGCCCATGCTGCAAAGCGGAGACATCGCACCCACGTTTTCATTGCCGGACGCGGACATGGCGGATTTCGATCTCGCCACCGAGAACGGCAAGCGCCATGTGGTTCTCTACTTCTACCCGCGTGACAAGACGCCGGGATGCACCCTGCAGGCCGCAGACTTCAGCGATCACGAGGAAGAGTTCGCCCGCCACGATTGCGTGGTGGTGGGCGTGAGCCCGGACGATTGCCTGACCCACGCCGAGTTCCGCGATGAGCAGGGGCTTTCGGTCAGGCTTTTGTCGGACACCGACACCGAAGTGTGCCGGCTCTACCATGTCTGGCGACCCAAGGTGGTCGATGGTGTGGAAAAGATGGGCGTGCTTCGCTCGACCTTCATCATCGACAAGCAGGGCGTGCTCAGGCACGCGCTCTACGACGTCACGCCTCGCGGCCATGCCGCCGCGGTATTCGAACTCGTCAAGGAACTGGAATCCAATGCAAACGGAAATCGTAAAGAACAGCGTGGTCACGCTTAACTACACCGTCCGCGATCCGGACGGCAACATGATCGACGATGGCCAGCATCCGCTGATCTACCTGCACGGCGGTTACGACGGCATCTTCCCGAAGGTGGAAGAGGCGCTGCATGGCCGCAAGACGGGCGACAAGCTGCAACTGAAGCTGCAACCGGAAGATGCCTTCGGCGACTACGACGAGGAACTGGTGCTGGTCGAGGACGCCAAGCTCTTCCCGGAGAACATCGAAGTCGGCATGTCCTTCGAGCGCGTCACCGATGACGGCGAGGAAGAGATCCTCTACCGCGTCACCGACATCGCCGAAGGCAAGGTGGTGGTCGATGGCAACCACCCGCTGGCCGGCGTTGCGCTGGTGTTCGACATCACCGTTGCCGAAGTCCGCGCGGCAACCAGCGAGGAAATCACCCACGGCCATGTGCATGGCCCCGGCGGTCATCACCACCACTGAGCATTCCCGGGGGCCGCGACAGCGGCCCCTGTCGCATCCGGCTTCCGCCCAGCTTCTGAATCCTTCCTTCCGACTATCCCGATGAGCGCTTTCCCCCGCGCTGAAAACGCCCTGCTCGAAGTGGCGGACCTCAATGTCGTGCTGGAGAGTCCAGCGCGGCGCCTGCACCCGGTGGATGGGGTGGATTTCTCCATTGCCGCCGGCGAAACCTTCGCGCTGCTGGGTGAGTCGGGCTGCGGCAAGTCGATGACGGCGCTGGCCCTTACTCGCCTGCTGCCGGAAAGCGGGCGCATCCACGCCGGCCGGGTCCGTCTGGGCGGCGACGATCTGCTGGGCTTGTCGGAGGCCGGCATGCGTGCGGTGCGCGGCGGGCGCATCGGCATGGTGTTCCAGGAGCCGGCCACCAGCCTGAACCCGGTGATGACCGTAGGCGACCAGATCGGTGAGGTGCTGGCCCAGCACCGCCGGCTGGAGGGCGCTGCGCGCCAGGCCGAGGTGGTCCGCCTGCTGGCTGCGGTGGGCATTCCGGACGCCGCCAGGCGTGCGGCGGACTATCCCTTCCAGTTCTCCGGCGGCATGAAGCAGCGGGTGATGATCGCGATGGCGCTGGCCGGCGAGCCGGAACTACTGATTGCCGACGAGCCCACCACCGCGCTGGACGTCACCATCCAGGCTCAGGTGCTGGACCTGCTCGCCCGCCTGCAGGCCGAGCGCGGCATGGGCATGCTGCTGATCACCCACGACCTCGGCGTGGTGGCCCGCAGCGCTGACAAAGTGGGGGTGATGTACGCTGGCCAGCTGGTGGAAACCGGTGCCCGGGACGATTTCTTCCGCGCGCCGCTGCATCCCTATTCCCGCAAGCTCTTCGCCGCGCTGCCTTCCGCCGCACAGCGTGGCGGACCGCTGGATGCGCCGGAGGGCAGCGTGCCGGTGCTGGACGGCGACTTTCCCGGCTGTCGCTTCGTCGAGCGCTGCCCGCTGGCTTTCGACCGCTGCGACGACGAGGCACCGGGCTGGGCCAGCGTGGGCGCGCAGCGGGTGCGCTGCCATCTGTACGAGAGCGTCAGCATTCCGCGTCCGCTGGAGGCCAGGGAGGCGAACTACGCCGCCACGGTTGTGCGCAAGCATCAGGCGCCGGTACTGGAGGTGCGTAATCTCAAGGTCCATTTCCCGGTGCGCAAGGGTGTGCTCAAGCGGGTGGTGGGCCAGGTGCGTGCAGTAGACGGTGTCAGCTTCAGCCTGGTGGCGGGGCATACGCTGGCCCTGGTCGGCGAATCCGGCTGTGGCAAGACCACGGTGGGCAAGGCCCTGCTGCAATTGATTCAACCCACTGCCGGTGAAGTGTTTTTCGACGGCGAGAACATGGTGGGACGCCCTCAGAGAGCGCTGGTGGAGATGCGCAAGGCCGTGCAGATGGTGTTCCAGGACCCCTTCGCCTCGCTCAATCCACGAATGCGCATCGGCGACATCATCGAGGAAGGCATGGCCAGCCTGGGCGTCGGCGATAGCGCCGAGGCCCGTTCCCGGAGGGTGGATGCCCTGCTTGAGCGGATGGGGCTGCAGGCGGCGATGCGCTGGCGTTATCCCCATGAATTCTCCGGCGGCCAGCGCCAACGCATCGCCATTGCCCGCGCGCTGGCGGTGTCGCCGCGGGTGCTGGTGTGCGACGAACCGACCAGCGCGCTGGACGTGTCGGTGCAGGCCCAGCTGCTGAACCTGATGCGCGAGCTGCAGCAGGAGCAGGGGCTAGCCTATCTCTTTGTCACCCACAACCTGGGCGTGGTGGATTACCTGGCCGACGAGGTGGCGGTGATGTACCTCGGTCGCATCGTGGAGTACGGCGCGGTGGAGCAGGTGCTGGCTGCACCGGCGCATCCTTATACCCGGTTGCTGCTGGCAGCAGTGCCCAAGGTGGAGGGAGAGGCCGGGGCGGCGGGGGCCATCGAGATGGCCAAGCCGGAGGTGGAGCTGCCGTCGCCGCTGAAGCCGCCGGCCGGCTGCCATTTCCATCCGCGTTGCCCGCAGGCCACCGACATCTGCCGGGTCACCTATCCTGCGCCTACCGTGTCGCACAGTGGCCACGCGGTGAGCTGTCACTGGCCACTTCAGCGCTTGTAAGACTCCCGCGGACTATTTCGCGGCGGGTTTCTTCGGTTGTTGCTGGGTCTTGGCGGTTCCCGGAACCGGTTTGCCGTTCTTCTGCGGCGGGGCCGTCTTGGCGGCCGGGGCCGCAGCCTTGCCTGCAGGTTTGGCGGTGCTCTTGGCCGTGGGCGCGGACTTGGCCGCAGGGGCGGCTTTCTTCGCCGCGCTTTTGTTCGCGACCGCCTTCTTGGCTGCGGCGCTGTTCTTGCCCGCAACGGGCGTCTTGGCCGTGGCGGCCGGAATCTTGCGGACCGGCGTGGTGGTGTTGGCGGTGAGCTTCACCTGCGGCCGATTCGGCAGCAGCCGGGTGACCTGCAGCGCCCCACTGGGGTCGACGCCATCCGGCACCAGCAGGGAATAGCCGGCGCCGACCCGGCTGCGGGCATTCAGGCCATTGAGCTGCAGCAGTTGGGCGAGGGTGAGGTCGTGGCGCTGGGCAATGGCGGCCAGCTTTTCACCGGGGCCGAGTTCGTGCACCCGCCAACCCTTGCCATCTTCCGAGAGCTGTTCCAGGCCGGCCTCGAAGTGGCTCGCGCGTTCGGTGGGAACGATCAGCGTCTGGCCGGGCAGGGTGACGGCCGGGCGGTTGAAGGAAGGGTTGAGCGCCAGGAACTCCTCCAGCGACAGGCCAGCCAGTTTCGCGGCTGCCGCCAGATCGGTGCCGATAGGCGCGGCCACCGCGACGAAGTTGGCTTCGTTCGGTACGTAGGGCAGTTCGAAGTGGAAGAGTTCGGGCTGGGAGACGATGTTCTTGATCGCCTGCAGCTTAGGCACGTAGTTGCGCGTCTCGTCGGGCATCCGCAGCTGGCTGTACTCGGCCGGCAGGCCGGCGTCCACGTTGCGCTGGATGGCCCGGGCCACTGCGCCCTCGCCCCAGTTGTAGGAGGCCAGGGCGAGATGCCAGTCGCCGTGCATCTCGTAGATGGTCTGCAGGTAGTCCAGGGCGGCGTTGGTGGAGGCGATCACGTCGCGCCGCTCGTCTATCCAGGAGTCCTGCGTCAGGTTGTAGTTCTTGCCGGTGGAGGGAATGAACTGCCACAGGCCCGAGGCGTGCGCCGGCGAGTAGGCCAGCGGGTTGTAGCTGCTCTCCACCATGGGCAGCAGCGCCAGTTCGGTGGGCATGCCGCGGCGTTCCAGCTCGTCCACGATGTAGTAGAGGTAGCGGCCGCCACGGGCGAAGACCTGTTTGAGAAAGCCTGGGCGATTGAGGTAGAAGAGCTGTTGGTCGGCCACCAGCTGGCTGTCCAGATCGGGCATGCTGAAGCCGCGGCGGATGCGGTCCCAGATCTCGTTCGGGTTGCGCGTCAGGTCCAGCGTCAGCACCCTGGGCTCGTTGGCCAGTTCGTTGGGGGCGTGCAGACCCATGGCTTCGGACGCGGCAACCGGCGCTTCCTGGGCGGAAGCCGGGGTGCCGGAGAGCAGCAAGGAGAGGGAGAAAAGGAGCGGCGCGAAGAACTTCGCCATGGCGGAAACCGGGCCGGGGGCGCTGCGTAAAGCGGGAGAGTCTAGCCAGCGGCCGGCTTTCGCGTCAATTTGGGTCCCGGTGGAGGGGCCGGAGGCGACTTTCACTGGTCATGAAGACTCAAACGAAAGTTATAATCCGGAGCAATACATGCGTCAGCGTGTCAGGTTTTCCTTTTTGGCGCCATTCGGCTTGCTAGGATGGCTGCAGTCCTTGGGGTCGAGGTCCCGCTTCCCGCCATGAAAGCCCTGGTCATCGAAGATACGGTCACGAGCGCCACCCTCGTGTGCAATCAGCTCACCAAGATGGGGCTGACCGCGCTGCATGCGCGCAATGGTGAGACAGGCATCGAGATGTTCAAGCGCGAACGCCCGGATCTGGTTCTGCTCGACATCATCATGCCGGGGCTGGACGGCTTCGAGGTGGCGCACCGCATCCGCCAGTTGGAGCGCGACGGCGAGTGGACGCCCATCATCTTCCTCACCGCGCGTACCAGCGATGAGGATCTGCAGCGCGGCATCGAGGTGGGAGGCGACGACTATCTCGCCAAGCCGGTCTCCGAGATGGTGCTGAAATCCAAGGTGCGCGCGATGCAGCGCATCGCCCAGATGCGCTATTCCTTGCTGGTGCTGACCCGCAAGCTGGATGAGGCCAACCGGGAGCTGACCCGTCTTTCCTCGGTCGATGGCCTGACCGGCATCGCCAACCGCCGGCGCTTCGACGAAACCCTGCTGAGGGAGTGGCGGCGCGCCTCCCGGGCCGGGAGTTCGATGGCCCTGCTGGTGGCGGACGTGGACGCCTTCAAGCAGTTCAACGATGGTTATGGCCACCAGGTGGGCGATGAATGCCTGAAAGCGGTGGCGCGCACGCTGGAGCAGAACCTGCGCCGCCCGACCGATCTGGTCGCCCGTTATGGCGGCGAGGAGTTCGCCGCCATCCTGCCGGACACGGCCGCGGAAGGCGCGGTGGGCGTTGCGGAGGCGATGCGCAACGGGGTGGAAAGCCTGCGCATCACCCATCGTTTCTCCAGCACCGCGCCGGTGGTGACCATCAGCGTTGGAGTGGCCTGGGTGCAGCCGGCACGGGGCGACGATCAAGGTTATCTTGCCCTGCTGAAGGCGGCCGACGACGCGCTCTATGGAGCCAAGCACGGTGGGCGGAACCGCCTCGAAGTGCGCCATTACGAGAGCTTCGCCGGGCGTTGAGGCGGCCTGGGCGTCTGCGCCACCGCGGCGCCTTTCCCGCCACTGCCCTCAGAACACGTCTTTCCAGGCCCGCAGCGCTGCCAGACAGGCAAGCGCATCTCCCGGTTGAGTGCCGGCATGCCGGGTCACAGCGGCGATAACACCGGCCTCCTGCGTGCGCAGGAAGGGGTTGATGGCGCGCTCCCGGGCAATGGTGCTGGGCAGGGTCGGTTTCCCCGCTGCCCGTTGCGCTTCGCACCAGCGGGCGTATTCGTCGCGTGCCGGATTGTCGGGCTCGGCCGCGCGGGAGAATGCCAGATTGGAGAGGGTGTATTCATGGGTGCAGTACACCCGGGTCGCCGGCGGCAAGGCATTGAACTTGGCCAGCGAGGCGGCCATCTGGGCAGGGGTGCCTTCGAACAGGCGTCCACAGCCGGCAGAGAACAGCGTGTCGCCGCAGAACAGCAGCTCATCGCCGTAATAGGCGACATGGCCGGCGGTATGGCCAGGCACGTCCAGTACGCCGAGCGTAAGCTCCAGTTCCGGCAGCGCCACGGTGTCGCCCTCTGCCACCGGCCGGTTCACGCCGGCGATGTTCTCCCGGCCGGGACCGAACACCGGTATCGCTTTGGCGTTAAGCGGCGCGGCGTCCAGCAGTGCGCCGACACCGCCGACATGGTCTGTATGGTGGTGAGTGACGAGGATCGCGCTCAAGGCCAGATTCTCGGCCTGCAGGTAGGCCTGCACCGGCGCTGCATCGCCGGGATCGACCACCACGGCGTGGCGACCACGACGAAGAAGCCAGATGTAGTTATCGCGAAAGGCGGGAAGAGGGATAATGGCGTCCATAAGTCCCGATTTTGAAGCGCTGACCATCCATGTCAATCCTCAGCCTGTCTGACTGGCTGGCGACACCCCAGGGGCGATACCTGCTCGAGTGGGAGCAGGCCAAGTTCGACATCCTGCTGGCCGATATCTTCGGCTACAACGCCGTGCAAGTCGGTCTGCCCGAGATCGATTTCCTGAGAGCAAACCGCATGCCTTTCCGCTTCCGCTGCGGCCGGAGCGGCGAAGTGGGTGTGTTCGCGCTCGAGGATGCGCTGCCATTCGCCACCGCCAGCCTGGATCTGGTGGTGCTGCCGCATGTGCTGGAGTTTGCCGCGCGCCCGCACCAGGTGCTGCGCGAGGTGGAGCGGGTGCTGGTGCCGGAGGGCAGCGTGGTCATCGCCGGGCTGAATCCCTTCAGCCTCTGGGGCGCGCGCCGGCTGGTGGTGCGAACGCCGGGGAATTATCCCTGGCGCGGGCAGTACCTGTCGGTGCGACGGGTGAAGGATTGGCTGACCCTGTTGGGTTTCGAGACGCAATCGGGCAGCTTCGGCTGTTACGCGCCGGCGGTGACCAGTACCAAGTGGCTGGAACGCTGGCGTTTCATGGACAAGGCGGGCGACCGCTGGTGGCCGGTCTGTGGCGGTAGCTACATGCTGCAGGGCGTTAAGCGGGTACAGGGGATGCGGGTGATCATGCCGAACTGGCGGGAGAAGCGAGCTACCGCGAAGCGCCTGTCAGCCGTCGCCCAGCGGAACGAGGACGCCGCGCAGTAGAAGAACTGGCAGAACTGGCGCGGCCAGAAAGGTTTGACGGAAAAGAGAATGGAAGAAGTCGATATCTATACCGATGGCGCCTGCAGCGGAAACCCGGGCCCGGGCGGTTGGGGCGCGATCCTGCGTTCAGGCGAACACGAGAAGGAGGTCTGGGGCGGGGAACCGCAGACTACCAACAACCGGATGGAGCTGCTGGCGGTGATCCGTGCTTTGGGCCAGCTCAAGCGGCCGGTCATCGCCCGGGTGCATACCGACAGCCAATACGTGCAGAAAGGCATTTCCGAGTGGATCCACGGCTGGAAGGCACGGGGCTGGAAGACCGCTTCCAAGGAGCCGGTAAAGAATGCCGATCTGTGGCGTGCCCTGGACGAAGCGGCCAGCGCCCACCAGGTGAAGTGGCTGTGGGTGCGCGGCCACAACGGTCATCCGGAGAATGAACGCGCGGATGCGCTCGCCCGTCGGGGCGTGGATGCGGCGCGCAAGAGCGGGCGGCCGGTCGAGCCTTGAGCGGCAAGCGGCGAAGATCAAGCGGAAACAAGCAAGGGGATTACATGCGACAGATCGTGCTCGACACGGAAACCACCGGCCTGGACTGGCGCAACGGCGACAGGGTGATCGAAATCGGCTGCGTGGAGTTGCTCAATCGCAGCCTCACCGGCCGGCATTTCCATGTCTACATCAATCCGCAGCGCGGCATTGACGCCGAGGCGATCGCGGTGCACGGCATCACCGAGGAATTCCTGGCGGACAAGCCCACATTTTCGGCCATCGTCGATGAGTTCGAGGAGTTCGTGCGCGACGCCGATCTCATCATCCACAACGCCAGCTTCGACGTCGGTTTCCTCAACCATGAACTGAGCTTGCTCAAGCGACCGAAGCTGGACGTGCTCTGCCGCGAGGTGATCGATACTCTGCGCATGGCCAAGGAGCAGAACCCCGGCAAGAAGGCATCGTTGGACGCGCTGTGCGAACGCTACGAGATCGACAACGGCCACCGTACGCTGCATGGCGCCTTGCTGGACTCGGAGTTGCTGGCGGAGGTCTACCTGGCGATGACGCGCGGCCAGGAGAGCCTGATCATGGCGCTGGACGAGCCGGCGCCGGGCGCGGTCGAGGAGGGCGGTCTGCCGATCGAGCGCCTGCCCTTGAGGGTGTTGCGTGCCACGGCCGAGGAACTGGTCGGTCATGACAAGGTGCTGGGCGAGATCGAGAAGGCCAACAAGGGCCTGTGCCTGTGGAAGGAGCCGGTGCCGGCCGAAGAAGCGGCTGCGGCCTGAAGCCCGTCGCTGGGTGGGCCTGCGCCGCCCGGCCGGAACGGGGCTGGAGCGAGAGAAGAGGCGTGGGCCGCTTGCCGGCGTGCCTCTTCTGTCTTTCTGGGTTGCCGCCTAGAGCCGCAGCACCCCGCCCGGCACGCTGCCGGCGGCTTCCAGCCGGCTCACCGTGGCCAGCAGGTCGAGACCGGTGTCCTGCTTGAGCAGGCAGGCCCGCTCGCGCAGCTCTTCCATCGGCAGCGCGATCTCTTCTCCCGTCGCCGCGAAGGCCACCACATTGCCGCTGTCGCAGGAGGGGAAGGCCAGCGTCCTGTCGTCGAAGGTTTCGATGATGCGGCCCAGGCTGGCCTTGTAGCCCTTGGAGCGGCCGAACAGGTTCACCGACAGCAGCCCCTGGGCGCTGAGCTTGCCGCGGGCGGCCTGGTAGAAGGCAAGCGTGTCCAGGCCGCCAGCGCGGGCGTTGCGGTCGAAGCCATCCACCAGGATGTAGTCGTAGGGTTCGCCGGCGTGGTTCTCCATATATTTGGCACCGTCGGCGATATGGATGCTCAGGCGTTCGTCTTCCGCGGGCAGGCGGAAGAACTGGCGGGCGGCGGCCAGCACCGAGGGCTCGATCTCGACCACATCCATCTGGCATTGCGGGCAATGCCGGTGCATGAACTTGGTCAGGGAGGCCGCGCCCAGCCCGATCAGCAGCGCCCGGCGTGGCCATCCCGAATCGGCGCGCAGCAGCAGGCCGGCCATCATCTCCCGGGTGTAGGCCAGCTCCAGGTCATAGGGGCGGCGGATGCGCATCGCCCCCTGCACCCAGTCCGAGCCGAAGTGCAGGTAGCGCACCCCGCCGCTTTCGGAGATGTCGATAGGCGTGCCGCTCATGACGACATCCGCTTCAGCGCGTACAGATGCTCCAGCGCCTCGCGCGGCGTGAGCGCATCCGGGTCTATCTCCGCCAGGCTGGTGAGCACCGGGTGGGACAGCGGCTCCGGCTCCAGATCCGGCAGGCCGACGAAGAGATCTGCCTGTGGGCCGGCCTCTATCTCGCGGTTCTCCAGCGAGCGCAGACGGCGTTTGGCATCGCGGATGACGCTGGCCGGAATGCCAGCCAGCGCGGCCACTTCGATCCCGTAGCTCTGGCTGGCCGGGCCTTCCTCCAGTGCGTGCAGGAAGACAATGCGGTGGCCGTGTTCCACCGCGTCCAGGTGCACATTGGCGCACTCCGGGTATTCGCCGTTGAGCCGGGTGAGCTCGAAGTAGTGGGTGGCGAACAGCGTCAGGCTGCGGTTCTTCTCCAGCAGCTGGCGGGCGATGGCGAAGGCGAGGGCGAGGCCGTCGAAGGTCGAGGTGCCGCGGCCGATCTCGTCCATCAGCACCAGGCTGTTTTCGGTGGCGCCGTGCAGGATGGCGGCGGCCTCGGTCATCTCCACCATGAAGGTCGAGCGGCCGGAGGCGAGGTCGTCGGAGGCGCCGATGCGGGTGAAGATGGCATCCAGCGGCCCCAGCCGCGCTGCCTCCGCTGGCACGAAGCTGCCGACATGCGCCAGCAGGCAGATCAGTGCGACCTGGCGCATGAAGGTGGATTTACCACCCATGTTCGGGCCGGTGATCATCAGCATGCGGCGGGTGGCGGCCAGCCTGCAGTCGTTCTGGATGAAGTTCTCCACCTGGCGCTCTACTACCGGGTGGCGGCCACCGCTGATGCTGATGCCGGGTTGTTCGGCAAAGCCGGGCTGCACATAGCCATAGCGCACCGCCGCGTGAGCAAAGGCGGCGAGGCCGTCCAGGCAGGCGAGGGCGCGGGCGATGCGTTGCAGCGTAGGAATGTGCTCGGCGAGCTGGTCGAGAATGGCCTCGTACAGCATCTTCTCGCGTGCCAGCGCGCGTTCCTGGGCGGACAGCGCCTTGTCCTCGAAGGCCTTCAGCTCGGGCGTGATGTAGCGCTCGGCGTTCTTCAGCGTCTGGCGGCGGCGATAGTCGTCCGGCACCTTTTCCGCATTCGCGCGGCTTACTTCGATGTAGAAGCCATGGACCTTGTTGAACTCCACTTTGAGGCTGGGAATGCCGCTGCGCTCGCGCTCGCGGGTTTCCAGCGCGAGCAGGAATTCGCCGCAGTTGCTCTGGATGCCACGCAGCTCGTCCAGTTCGGCATCGTAGCCGGGAGCGATCACGCCGCCGTCGCGCACCATGGCGGCCGGTTCGTCGGCGATGGAGCGGGCCAGCAGTTCCAGCGCTGCGCCGGGAACGTCCAGCGTATTCCTTACCTGCAGCAACAGCGGGCTGCCGGTGCCCTCCAGGGCAATGCCGAGCTCGGGCAGGCGGACCAGGCTTTCGCGCAGGGCGGAAAGGTCGCGCGGGCGGGCGTTGCGCAGGGCGATGCGGGCGGTGATGCGGTCTACATCGGCGATGCCGCGCAGCGCGCCGCGCACCGCGTCGTTGCAGCGGCCGTCGCCAGTGCCGACGAGTTCGGCCACTGCGGCATGGCGCGCTTCCGGGACGTGCCGTTCGCGCAGCGGATGGTGCAGCGCGTGGCGCAGCCAGCGCGAACCCATGCTGGTGATGCAGCTGTCCAGCAGGGAAAGCAGCGTGGGCGAGGACTCGCCCCGCAGCGTTTCGGTGAGCTCCAGGTTGCGGCGGGTGGCGGCATCGAGGCGCAGGTATTCCGACTCCCGCTCCACCGTCAGTCCGGTGATGTGCGCCAGGCTCTGGCGTTGCGTGGCCTTCGCGTATTCATACAGCGCCGCCGCCGTGCCCAGGCACAGGGAAGGGCCTTCGAGGCCGAAGCCGGCGAGGTCGCGGGTGCCGAAATGGCCGGTGAGCAGGCGCACGCCGGTTTCGGCGTCGAACTGCCAGTCGGCCAGCCGGCGCAGGGCAGGGGAGAGCGTCTCCAGCAGCGGCAGGGAGAGTCCGTCCGGAATCAGCACTTCGGCCGGGCGCAGGCGCTCGAACTGGGCCTGCAGCGATTCGGCTGGGCATTCCATCAGCCGGAAGTCCCCGTTGGCGAGGTTGAGCCAGGCCATGGCCAGGGTGCCGCGATGCAGGTTGACGGCGAGCAGCAGGGAGTCGCGGCGGTCGTCCAGCAGTGCGGCGTCGGTCAACGTTCCCGGGGTGACGATGCGGCTGACGGCGCGCTCCATCGGCCCCTTGGTCGCGCCCGGCTCACCCACCTGCTCGGCAATCACCACCGATTCGCCCAGCTTCACCAGCCGGGCCAGGTACTGCTCCAGCGCATGGAAGGGCACGCCGGCCATCTTGATCGGCTGCCCGGCGGACTGGCCGCGGGTGGTCAGGGTGATATCCAGCAGCCGGGCGGCTTTCTCTGCATCTTCGAAGAAGAGTTCGTAAAAATCGCCCATGCGGTAGAAGAGCAGCGTGTCCGGGTGCTGCTCCTTGATGCGCAGATACTGCTGCATCATCGGCGTGTGGCTTTCGATGGGTTCCCGTGCGGATGTCTGCTGGCTGTTCTTCACGGCTGTACCGATTTATCCGAAATGTTCTGGGCTGTAATGGCGGGGGCGGGTGATCGCCGATCCGCAGCGCAGGCTGCCGCGGCTCCATCGCGGAGCGGGGAATGATATGCGATGGGCCTCATCCTTCTGCCAGCGCGGGGCGCCCGCTTCCTGCCGTCCGGCGTTCGTGCTGGCGCGGTGGGGAATTTCCCCGTGCCAAGGAAGTCACCACTAGACTTTTCCTTGAACACGCTAAAGGAGGTCTGACATGGACAAGTCTCAATCCCGCGCGTACAGCGATTACGCCAAGGCCGAGATACTGGCTGCGACCCTGGGTATCGGCGTGGAGGATGTGCTGCGCTGGGTGATCAACGACAGGCAGGAGCTGGACCGAAACGGCATGGTGGCTGGCTACCTGATCGAATTCGCCGAAGCTACGCCGGCCTCGGTGCTTGCCCGGGTCGGTGGGCGTTCCGGCCGTCATGTGCATGTAGGCGCATTGACTGCCCGGCATTGAAACCAGGCGGGCCCCATGCCGGGGCCCGCCCCTCGTCAGGCTGGCAGGTTGGCCGGCCGGTAGGCCTGGACGATGGGCAGCAGCTGTCCGAAGACCTTGGGCGTGCCAGCAACGAGATTGCCGGTGGTCATGTGGTTGGCCTCGCCGGCGAAGTCGGAGACCAGTCCGCCCGCTTCCTGGATCAGCAAGGTACCGGCAGCCATGTCCCACGGCGCCAGCCCCATTTCCCAGAAGCCGTCCAGGCGGCCGCAGGCCACGTAAGCCAGATCCAGCGCTGCGGCGCCGGGGCGCCGGATGCCGGCGGACTTCTGTGTCAGCTCCTTGAAGGTAGCGAGGTAAGCGTCAACATGGTCGAACTTGCGGTAGGGGAAACCGGTGCCCAGCAACGCGTCGGCGAGCCGGTTGCGGCGGGAGACGCGGATGCGGCGGTCGTTCAGGAAGGCGCCGCTGCCCCGGCTGGCGGTGAAGAGTTCGTTGCGGATGGGGTCGTACACCACGCCGTGCTCCAGTGCGCCGCCCTTGGTCAGGGCGATGGAGATGGCGTACTGCGGGAAGCCGTGGATGAAGTTGGTGGTGCCATCCAGCGGATCGATGATCCAGGTGAACTCACTTTCCTCACCGTTCGCCGGCCCGACCTCGCCGGACTCCTCTGCTAGAATCCCGTGCCCCGGATAGGCGTCGCGCAACACTTCGACGATCGCGTTCTCTGCAGCCCGGTCCACTTCGGTGACGAAATCGTTGGGCGACTTCGTTTGCACAGTGAGCAGATCGAGTTGGGTGGACGCCCGGTTGATGACGCTGGCGGCCCGTCGGGCTGCTTTAACTGCGATGTTCAGGGTGGGATGCATGCGAAGGTCTCGGCTAGGTTCGGCAGATCGTGCCGGGCGAGGCCGCAGCCCCTGTTCCCGTCGCGATCGAATACGAAAAACACCGGATTTTAATATGAACGGCGCTGACGCGCTCGACCGCATCCGTATCGTGCTTTCCCATCCCAGTCACCCCGGCAATATCGGGGCTGCGGCGCGGGCGATGAAAACGATGGGGTTGAAGTCCCTCTGGCTGGTGCAGCCGGCCGAATTTCCCAGCGCGGTGGCGGATGCCCGTGCTTCCGGTGCGGATGACGTGCTGGCTGCCGCCCGCGTGGTCGGCAGCCTGGAAGAGGCGCTGGCCGGTACCGTGCTGGCCGCAGCAGTGACGGCGCGGCGGCGGGAGCTCAGCCTGCCCCGCCTCACCGCGCGGGCGGCGGCGGGCGAGGCGCTGGCCTACGCCGCACGCGGCGAGGTGGCCATCGTGTTCGGCAACGAGACCAGCGGGCTCAGCAACGAAGAGGTCGCGCTCTGTGCGATGCCGGTGACCATTCCGACCAATCCCGCTTTTTCGTCCCTGAACCTGGGTTCGGCAGTCCAGTTGCTGGCGTACGAATTGCGCATGAGTGCCACCCAGCCGGCGCCTGCATTCGACGACGAGAATGCGGCCCAACCCGCGACCCATGATGAGGTCGAGGGATTTTTCGGGCATTTAGAGAAAGCGGTCGTCGAAAGCGGCTTCCACGACCCGGAGAACCCTCGCCGGCTCATTCCCCGCCTGCGCCGCCTGTTCGGTCGAGTGCGGCTGGAGAAAGAGGAGGTAGGCATCCTGCGCGGCATGCTGACTAGCTTTCAGCGTAAAGTCGATTAAAATAGTCGGAAATTAACCCTGCCAGTTTCAAGGCTGATAGGCCCGCCCCGATGCGGGCCCGCTTTTTTTGCCCCGCGGAGATCGCATTCCATGTTCGCCCAATTGCGTGAAGACCTGACCAGCGTCCGTGAGCGGGATCCCGCTGCGCGTTCGACCTGGGAAGTCCTCACCTGTTATCCGGGCATCCACGCATTGATGTTTCACCGCCTGGCGCACCGGGCGTGGAATCGGCACTGGTTCTGGCTCGGCCGCTTCCTCAGCCACCTCAGTCGCTTCCTCACTGGCATCGAGATCCATCCGGGCGCCCGGATAGGCCGGCGCGTCTTCATTGATCACGGTATGGGCGTGGTGATCGGCGAGACCGCCGAGATTGGCGACGACTGCACCATCTACCAGGCGGTGACGCTGGGGGGGACCTCGCTGTATCGCGGCACCAAGCGCCATCCCACGCTGGGCAAAGGCGTGGTCGTCGGCGCGGGTGCAAAGGTGCTGGGGGGATTCACCGTTGGCGACGGCGCCAAGATCGGCTCCAACGCGGTGGTGGTGAAGCCGGTGCCGGCCGGTGCCACCGCTGTCGGCAACCCGGCCCGCATCCTCGATCCGGAGCGCGACAGCGCGAGGGCGCAGAAGGCCGAGCAGATGGGTTTTTCTGCCTACGGCGTGACCCGCGACATGGACGACCCTCTGTCCAAGACCCTGCATGGCTTGCTGGACCATGCAGTGGAGACCGACCGCCGCCTGCAGTGCCTGATGGACAGGCTGGAGGCCGCCGGGATCACGCTGGACGCCGCGGTGGAAAAGGCCGACTCCTTTGACGCCTCGAGGCTTTCGAAGATGGTCGATTGAGCAAGATTATCGGGGCGATAGCCTGGGCATTAGTTGACCGTTTTTGTCGGAATAACGTATAGTTGAGCGAAACGTTCAGGTATTGAACTGAACGCGACATATAAAAATTGCGAGGTACCCCCAGATGAGACTCACCACTAAGGGACGTTTCGCCGTCACGGCGATGATCGATCTTGCCTCGCGGCAGGCCGATGGTCCGGTTACCCTGGCCGGCATCGCCGATCGCCAGAAAATCTCCCTCTCCTACCTGGAACAGCTGTTCGGCAAGTTGCGCCGCCACAAGCTGGTTTCCAGCGTCCGTGGTCCCGGTGGCGGCTACCGTCTCGCGCGTGAAATGTCGGCCATCACCGTTGCCGACATCATCATCGCGGTGGACGAGCCGCTTGATGCGACTCAGTGCGGTGGCAAGCAGAACTGCCACGACGAGCACCGCTGCAGCACGCATGACCTGTGGTCCAACCTCAACAAGCGCATGTATGCCTACCTGGATTCGGTGACGCTTGGTGCGCTGGTCAATCGTGAGATCCAGCCTGACCCGGACATGGGCGTGCTGAAGGAAGTGCGCCGCCGTGCCGCGGTCTCCCTGCGCGAGGCTGCTGCGGCCTGAAGAGGCTTCCATGTTTGCCCCCGTCTATTTCGACTGGAACGCAACCACGCCGCTGGATCCGATAGTCCGTGAGGCGATGCTGCCCTGGCTGGACGCACGCTTCGGTAATCCTTCCAGCCGCCACGAATACGGGCGGCAGGCAAGGGCGGCCATCGACGAGGCGCGGTCACGTGTGGCGGCGGCGGTCGGCGCCCATCCCACCGAGGTGCTGTTTACCAGCGGTGGCACGGAGGCGAACAATCTCTTCATCAAAGGCGCCGCGGCGGCCCGCAAGCCGGGTGTGGTCGCAATCAGCGCCATTGAGCACCCCTGCGTGCGAGAGCCAGCCCGGCAGTTGAGCCGGACCGGCTGGCAATTGCGGGAGATCGCGGTCGACGGGCAGGGTCTCGTGTCCGCTTCCGATTGGGAGGCGGCGCTGGCAGAAAAGCCTGCATTGGCGTCGGTGATGCTCGCCAACAATGAAACCGGCGCCTTGCAGGATGTTGCGCGGTTTGCTCAGCAAGCCAGGGCAAAGGGCGTGTGGCTGCACACCGATGCGGTGCAGGCGCTGGGCAAGATCGAAGTGGATTTCCGTCGCCTGGCTGTGCATGGCCTGACGATTTCGTCGCACAAACTGGGTGGCCCGTTGGGGGCTGGTGCGCTGGTGTTGGACAAGCGGGTGGAGTTGGCGCCGCTGATCGCTGGAGGTGGCCAGGAGCGTGGATTGCGTTCCGGTACCGAGAACGTGGCCGCCATCGTCGGCTTCGGCGTGGCCTGCGAGCGGGCGGTGGCAAGACAGGGTGAAGAGGCGAAGCGGCTGAGCCTGTTGCGCGATCGCCTGGTGGAGTTGCTGGGCTCCTGCGGGGCAAGAGTGTTTTCGGCGCAGGCGGCCCGCCTGCCCAATACGGTGTTCTTCGCCATGGAGCGGATCGACGGCGAAACCCTGGTGGCCAAGCTGGACCGTGCCGGTTTTGCCTGCGCCAGCGGCTCGGCCTGCTCCAGTGCGAATCCGGAGCCCTCGCATACCTTGCTGGCGATGGGCGTGGATGAGGAAACGGCCCGGGGCGCGGTGCGCCTGAGCCTGGGCAGGGATAGCACGGAGGATGAGGTGGAGCGCTTCGGCGAGACCTTCGCCCGTCTGACCAGGGAACTGAGAAGTCTGACCGCGTTGGCGGTCTAAATGATCAAGTGGAGCAGATAACAATGTTGAAATTCCCCATCTACCTCGACAACGCGGCTACTACGCCGGTCGATCCCCGTGTGGCGGAAAAGATGATTCCGTGGCTGACCTCCCACTACGGCAACCCCGCCAGCCGTTCGCATTCCTATGGCTGGGAAGCTGAAAAGGCGGTCGAGGAAGCGCGGGAGAACGTTGCCCGCCTGGTGAATTGCGACGCCAAGGAGATCATCTGGACGTCCGGCGCTACCGAGTCCGACAACCTGGCGATCAAGGGTGCGGCCCACTTCTACAAGAGCAAGGGCAAGCACATCATCACCCTGCAGACCGAGCACAAGGCGGTGCTGGACACCTTCCGCGAACTGGAGCGCGAGGGCTTCGAGGCGACCTATCTGGCGGTGAAGGAAGACGGCCTGGTCGATCTGGACGTGCTGGAGGCAGCCATCCGGCCGGATACCGTACTGGTGTCGGTGATGTTCGTGAACAGCGAGATCGGCGTCATCCAGCCCATCGCGCAGATCGGCGAGTTGTGCCGCGAGAAGGGCGTGATTTTCCATGTGGACGCCGCCCAGGCCACCGGCAAGGTGGAGATCGACCTGGAGACGCTGAAGGTCGACCTGATGAGCTTCTGCGCCCACAAGACCTACGGCCCCAAGGGCATCGGTGCGCTGTACGTGCGCCGCAAGCCGCGGGTGCGCCTGGAAGCGCAGATGCACGGTGGTGGCCACGAGCGCGGGCTGCGCTCCGGCACGCTGCCCACCCACCAGATCGTCGGCATGGGCGAATCCTTCCGCATCGCCCGGGAGGAGATGGCAACCGAGATCCCGCGCCTGCGCGCGCTGCGCGATCGCCTGTACAAGGGCCTGATGGACATGGAAGCCGTCTATGTGAACGGCAACATGGAGCACCGGGTTGCCAACAACCTCAACATCTCTTTCGCCTATGTGGAAGGCGAGTCGCTGATCATGGCGGTGAAGGAGATTGCCGTTTCCTCCGGCTCCGCCTGCACCTCGGCCAGTCTGGAGCCGTCCTACGTGCTTCGCGCCCTGGGCCGCAACGACGAGCTGGCGCACAGCTCCATCCGCTTCACCCTGGGCCGCTTCACCACCGAGGAAGAGATCGACTTCACCGTGGATCTGCTGCACAAGAAGATCGGCAAGCTGCGCGAGCTTTCACCGCTGTGGGAAATGGTGAAGGAGGGCGTGGACCTGGATACGGTGCAGTGGGCCGCCCACTGACAGAGACGGACAGCAAGGAGAACGAAAATGGCTTATAGCGAAAAAGTCCTGGACCACTACGAGAACCCCCGCAACGTGGGCTCCTTCGCCAAGGACGACGAAGGCGTGGCGACCGGCATGGTCGGCGCACCGGCCTGTGGCGACGTGATGAAGTTGCAGATCAAGGTCGGCAAGGACGGCGTCATCGAAGACGCCAAGTTCAAGACCTACGGCTGTGGTTCGGCGATTGCCTCTTCCTCGCTGGTGACGGAATGGGTCAAGGGCAAGACGCTGGATCAGGCATTGGAAATCAAGAACACCCAGATCGCCGAAGAGCTCGCGCTGCCGCCGGTGAAGATCCACTGCTCCATCCTCGCCGAGGATGCGATCAAGGCCGCGGTGGCGGACTACAAGAAGAAGCACAGCAACTGAACCTGTAAGCGGGAGCCTGAACGATGAGCGTTACTCTCTCTCCGAGCGCAGCGAAGCATGTGGCGAATTTCATCGCCAAGCGCGGCAAGGGCGTCGGCATCCGACTCGGGGTGCGGACCTCCGGTTGTTCCGGCATGGCCTACAAGCTGGAGTTCGTCGACGAGCAACAGTCCGAGGACATGGTGTTCGAGAGCCATGGGGTCAAGGTCATCGTCGATCCTAAGAGTCTCCCCTACATCGACGGCACCGAGCTGGATTTCGTCCGCGAAGGCCTGAACGAAGGGTTCAAGTTCAACAACCCCAATGTGAAGGACGAGTGCGGCTGCGGCGAGAGCTTCAACGTATGAGGTTGCGGGCCGCATGAGCATAGACCTGCAACAGGATTACTTCGCGCTCTTCGGCCTGCCGCGCCGCTACCGCCTCGACGAGGCGGCGCTGGAGGCCGTGTGGCACAAGCTGCAGGCCGAGGTCCACCCCGACCGCCACGCCCACCTGCCGGATGCCGACAAGCGCCGGGCGATGCAGTGGGCGACCCGGGTGAACGAGGGCTTCCGCACGCTGCGCAAACCCTTGCCCCGCGCCCAGTACCTGCTGGAGCTCGCGGGCGTGGATACCGGCCTGGAGACCAACACCGCGATGTCGCCCGAGTTCCTCATGGAACAGATGGAATGGCGCGAGGCGGTGGAAGAGGCGAGGGTCGCCGCGCAGGTCGAAGAGCTCGAACAACTCCACCACCGACTGCAGCAACACGCTCGTGAAGTACTGGCCGAACTCGAAACCACGCTCGACCAGGCCAGAGACTATCCAGCCGCGGCGGACACCGTGCGCCGGCTGATGTTCATCGAGAAGCTCCAACACGAGATCGACGACGCCCTCGAGGCGCTGGAAAGCTGATGGCACTGCTGCAAATCGCCGAACCCGGGTTGTCCGCCGAGCCGCACAAACACAGGCTGGCGGTGGGCATAGACCTCGGGACGACCAATTCCCTCGTTGCCACCGTGCGCAACGGCATCGCTGTCTGCCTGGCGGACGAGTCCGGTCGCACCATGCTGCCGTCCGCGGTGCGTTATCTCGCCGATGGCGGCATCGTGGTCGGTAGCACTGCGCTGCAGGCGCAGGCACTGGACCCGCGTAACACCGTGGTGTCGGTCAAGCGCTTCATGGGCCGCGGCCTGAAGGATGTGGCCCACATCGAGGCCGTGCCCTACGATTTCGAGGACGCGCCGGGCATGGTGCGCTTGCGTACCGTGCAAGGCCCCAAAACGCCGGTCGAAGTCTCGGCCGAGATCCTGCGGCCGCTGCGCCTGCGCGCGGAGGCCAGCCTGGGCGGCGAACTCACCGGCGCAGTGATCACCGTGCCGGCCTATTTCGACGATGCCCAGCGCCAGGCGACCAAGGACGCCGCCACGCTGGCCGGCATCAACGTGCTGCGCCTGCTCAACGAACCCACCGCGGCGGCGGTCGCCTATGGCTTGGACAATGCCGCAGAGGGCGTCTATGCCGTCTATGACCTCGGCGGCGGCACCTTCGACCTCTCCATCCTCAAGCTGTCCCGCGGCGTATTCGAGGTGCTGTCCACCAACGGCGACGCGGCGCTGGGCGGCGACGACTTCGATCACCGCCTGTTCTGCTGGATGCTGGACAAGGCCTGCATCTCGCCGCCGGATGCCGCCGACGCCCGCCGCCTGCAGATGAAGGCCCGGGAGGTCAAGGAGTTGCTCACCTCCTGCGAGCAGGCGCCGGTGAAGGTCAAGCTCTCCAGTGGCGAGGAGGTCGACCTGGTGATCACCCGCGAGGACTTCGCCGAGATGACCCGCCATCTGGTGCAGAAGACGCTGGCGCCGGTACGCAAAGCCTTGCGCGATGCCGGCCTGACGGTAGAGGACATCAAGGGCGTGGTGATGGTGGGCGGAGCCACCCGCATGCCGCACATCCAGCGAGCGGTGGCGGAGTATTTCCGCCAGGAGCCTTTGACCAACCTCGACCCGGACAAGGTCGTCGCCCTGGGCGCGGCGATGCAGGCCAACGTGCTCGCCGGCAACCGTGCGGACGAGGACGACTGGCTGCTGCTGGACGTGATTCCCCTGTCCCTGGGCCTGGAAACCATGGGCGGCCTGGTGGAGCGGGTGGTGCCGCGCAACTCCACGCTGCCGATCGCCCGTGCGCAGGAATTCACCACCTTCAAGGACGGCCAGACGGCGATGGCCTTCCATGTCGTCCAGGGCGAACGCGAACTGGTATCCGACTGCCGCTCGCTGGCGCGCTTCGAACTGCGTGGCATTCCGCCCATGGTGGCAGGCGCTGCCCGCATCCGGGTGACTTTCCAGGTGGATGCGGACGGCCTGTTGTCGGTGTCGGCAAGGGAGATGTCCTCCGGCGTCGAGGCCAGCGTACTGGTGAAGCCTTCCTACGGCTTGAGCGACGATGAAATCGCCGGCATGTTGCGCGCCGGCGTGGAGCACGCGGGTGACGACATGCAGGCCCGCGCGTTGCGCGAGCAGCAGGTCGAGGCCGGCAGGGTGGTGGAGGCGACCGAGCAGGCGCTGGCCAAGGATGGGCAGTTGCTGAACGAGCAGGAGCGCGCCGAGATCGAGGCCGCCATCGCCAGATTGCGCGCATTGGCGCAGGGCCAGGACCACCGCGCCATCAAGGCCGGCATTGACGCGCTGGCGCGCGCGACCGACGAATTTGCCGCCCGCCGCATGGATAACAGCATCCGTGCCGCGCTGGCGGGCCAGAAAGTGGATGAGATAGAGGTATGACCCAGATTATCGTGCTGCCCCATGTCGAGCTCTGCCCGGACGGGGCGGTGATCGAAGCCCAGCCGGGCGAATCCATCTGCAACACCCTGCTGCAGAACGACATCTACATCGAGCACGCCTGCGAGCAATCCTGTGCCTGCACCACTTGCCATGTGGTGGTGCGCGAGGGCTTCCAGTCGTTGAATCCGGCGGAAGAGGAAGAAGAGGACCTGCTCGACAAGGCATGGGGTCTCGAGCCGAATTCCCGCCTTTCTTGCCAGGCGCTGGTGGGTGAGACGCCGCTGGTGGTGGAAATCCCGCGATACACCATCAACATGGCCCGGGAGGGCAAGCACTGATGAAGTGGACCGATGTGCAGGAAATCGCCATCCAGCTTACCGATGCCCATCCGGATGCCGACCCGAGTCGCATCAATTTCGTGGATCTGATGAACTGGGTGATGGCGCTGCCCGAGTTCGATGATGACCCGAAACGCTGCGGCGAGCGCATCCTCGAGGCCATCCAGCAGGCCTGGATGGACGAACTGGCCTGAGTTGTTCCGCCTGAGCCGGTCACCCTGGAGAGCGAAATGAGTGAACCGACCGTTTTCGACTTCGAGACCCGCAGCCTGGAAGGCGCGCCCATGCCGTTGGCGGCTTTCCGCGGCCAGGTCCTGCTGGTGGTGAATACCGCCAGCGAGTGTGGCTTCACGCCACAGTACCAGGGCCTGCAGGCGATCCACGAGCGTTACCGGGAGAAGGGCTTCAGTGTCATCGGTTTTCCCTGCAACCAGTTCGGTGGCCAGGAACCGGGTGATGCGGAGGCAATAGGCGCTTTTTGCGAGCGCAATTACGGCGTTACCTTCCCGCTGTCAGAGAAGGTGGAGGTGAAGGGCGCGGGTGCCCATCCGCTGTTCGTGCACCTGACCAAGACCGCGCCCGGCGTGCTGGGCACCGAGGCCATCAAGTGGAACTTCACCAAGTTCCTGGTGGACAGGGAGGGCAGGGTGGTGGACCGCTATGCGTCCATGACCAAGCCGGAGTCCCTCGCGGGCGACATCGAAAAACTGCTGTGAGCGCCGGCGAGCCCGGCGAAAGCCGGGGCGCTCGGAAAAAGAAAAGCCGGCATGCGCGCCGGCTTTTTGCATTCAGGGAGCAGACTTCCGGCAAGCCACCTAGGGGTGGCTCGGGAGGGCACTCAATAAGGCGTGTTGGCCGCGCTTTCCACCGTTTCGTTCAGTGACAGCCAGTAAACGCCCAACTGGCCGACTGCCTGGATGAAGCGTTCGAAATCCACCGGCTTGCGGATGTAGCTGTTGGCGCCCAGGCGGTAGGCTTCCTGGATGTCCTGCAACTCGCGGGAGGTAGTGAGCACCACCACCGGCAGCAGCGCGGTGCGTTCGTCGGCGCGGATGCGCCTCAGCACTTCCAGGCCGTCGATGCGGGGCAACTTCAGGTCCAGCAACACCACTGCCGGCGTAACGGTGAGGTCGCGGCCTTCGTGCTCGCCGGTGCCGAACAGGTAATCGATCGCTTCCACCCCGTCGCGCGCCACCACCACCGGGTTGGCGATGCGGTTCTTGCCGAAGGCGCGCAGCGTCAGCGCTTCGTCGTCCGGATTGTCTTCCACCAGCAGGATGGGACGTTCGCTTGCCATTCGTTTCTCCCTGGGCGAGGCCGGCTACGCCTGCGCGCCGGGCAGTTCCTCGCGCCGCAAGATGAAGATCATGTCATCGCCTCCGCGGGCCGACAGCCAGGTGAAGGACAGTTCGGGGAAGGCATTTTCGACGATGGCGCGATTATGCCCGACTTCCACCGCCAGCAAGCCGCCGGGATTCAGGTGCTCCGCGGCCTCGGCGAGCAGGACGCGGACCACGTCCAGCCCGTCCTCGCCCGAGGCGAGGGCCATGCGCGGCTCGTGCCGGTATTCGGCCGGCAAGGCATCCATTGCTTCCGCGGTGACGTAGGGCGGGTTGCTGAGGATGAGGTCGAAGCTGCGGCCTTGCAGTGCGCTGAAAACGTCGCTCTTCACCAACTCGATGCGGTCTTCCAGCGCGTAGTCGGCAACGTTGCGCTCGGCGACCTCCAGCGCATCGCCCGAGAGGTCGGCGGCGACGATGTCGGCATTCGGATAGGCGTGGGCCATCAGCACCGCCAGGCAGCCGGAGCCGGTGCACATGTCCAGCGCGGAAACCACTTCCTCCGGATCCTCGATCCACGGCGACAGGCCGTCTTCCAGCAACTCGGCGAAGAAGGAGCGGGGCACGATGACGCGCTCGTCCACATAGAAACGGAAGTCGCCCAGCCAGGCCTCTTGGGTGAGATAGGCGGTGGGAATGCGCTCCTCGGTGCGGCGGCTGATGGCTTCGTACAGCGCCGGGCGCTCGTCGGAGGGAATGCAGGCGTCGAGGAAGGGCTCCAGGCGGTCCAGCGGCAGGGCGAGGGTGGAAAGCACCAGCCACACCGCTTCGTCATAGGCGTCGCCGCAGCCGTGGCCGAAAAACAGGCCGCCGCGGTTGAAGCGGGTGACGGCATAGCGCAGCCAGTCGCGGACTGTGACGAGTTCGGCCAGTGGGCCACCCTCGTGTTCGTGGTCGTGCTCGTGGCCGTCGTCGCAATGCTCGCAGTGTTCGGCGTCGTGGTCGTGATCGTGGCTCATGGCGGAGTTTTCCTTGCGGAGTCAGGCGGGCAGCAGCAATCTGCGCAGCGTGCCGAGATAGACGTCGGAAAGCGGAGCGATGGCATCGACTGCGATGCACTCGTTTACTTTGTGGATGGATGCATTCACCGGACCGAACTCGACGACCTCCTTGCAGATGTCGGCGATGAAGCGGCCGTCCGAGGTGCCGCCGGTGGTGGACAGCTCGGTTTCCACCGCCAGCCGCTCGCGGATGGCTTCGGAGATGGCGCCCACCAGCTTGCCGCGGCCGGTGATGAAGGGCTTGCCGGACAGGTGCCAGTCGATCTCGTACTCCAGCCCGTGCTTGTCCAGCACCGCATGGGTGCGCTCCTTCAGCTCCTCGGCAGTGCTGACCGAGGCGAAGCGGAAGTTGAACAGCGCTTCGCAGACGCCGGGAATGACGTTGTTGGCGCCGGTGCCGGCATGGATGTTGGACACCTGCCAGGTCGTGGGCGGGAAGAACTCGTTGCCATCGTCCCAGCGCGTTGTCGCCAGTTCCGCCAGCGCCGGCGCGAACTGGTGGATGGGATTGCGGGCGAGATGCGGATAGGCCACATGGCCTTGCTGGCCCCTGACCCGCAGCGTGCCTGAGAGCGAGCCGCGGCGGCCGTTCTTGATCATGTCGCCCAGGGTCTTCACCGAGGTCGGTTCGCCGACGATGCAATAGTCCAGCAGTTCGCCGCGGGCGGCCAGCGCCTCGACCACCTTCACCGTGCCATGGGTGGCGATGCCTTCCTCGTCCGAGGTCAGCAGCAGGGTGATGCTGCCTTCATGGTCTGGATGGGCGGTGACGAAGGCTTCGATGGCGGTGACGAACGCGGCCAGCGAGGATTTCATGTCCGCCGCGCCGCGGCCGTACAGCACGCCGTCGCGTATCGTCGGCTCGAAGGGCGGGCTCTGCCAGGCGTCCAGCGGGCCGGTGGGCACGACGTCGGTATGGCCGGCGAAGCACAGCACCGGCGAGGCGGTGCCACGGCGGGCCCAGAGGTTGGAAACGCCGCCGGTGTCGATGCGTTCGCAGTTGAAACCGAGGGCGGCCAAGCGGCCGGTGATGAGCTCCAGGCAGCCTTCGTCCTCCGGCGTGACGGAGGAACGGGAGATCAGCTCGCAGGCGAGTGCGAGCGTGGGGTTGTCGAGTTGGGGCATTGAGTTGCAGCCGCTCAGCGAGACGGCTCGTCCAGGTGCAGGGTGAATTCGCGGAAGGAGGCGCCGTCCGACTCGGTGCTCTCGAAATCGTGCAGAGCGTCGGCGTTGGCGGCCGGTACCGCCAGCTGGCCATCGTCGAACTTGGCGTTGTTGATCAGCCAGGAGAGGTTGGTGGGCGAATCGGCATTGGCCAGGGCTTCGTCCAGCGTGATGACTTTCTCATGGTAGAGGCGGAACAAGTCCTGCTCGAAGGTCTGGGAGCCGGGCGCCAGGCTCTGCTCCATTGCCTCCTTGATGCTGCTCAGCTCTCCGCGCTCGACCAGTTCGGCAATGTGGCGGGTGTTCATCAGGATCTCGACCGCCGGAATGCGGCGGCCGTCCGGCTTGCGTGCCAAGCGCTGCGAGATCACGCACTTCAGCGCGACGGCGAGGTCGAGGTAGAGCAGCGGCCGGTTTTCCAGCGGGAAGAAGTTAACGATGCGGTTCAGCGCGTGGTAGGCATTGTTGGCGTGCAGCGTGGCCAGGCAGAGGTGGCCGGTCTGCGAATAGGCGAGGGCGGCCTGCATGGTTTCGCGGTCGCGGATTTCGCCGATCAGGATGCAGTCCGGCGCCTGGCGCATGGCGTTGCGCAGCGCCTCGTGCCAGCTCTGGGTGTCGATGCCCACCTCGCGCTGGTTCACCACCGATTTGCGGTGCTTGAACAGGTACTCGATCGGGTCCTCCACCGTCAGGATGTGGCCCGATTTGTTGCGGTTGCGGTGGTCGATCATGGACGCCAGCGTGGTCGACTTGCCGGAGCCGGTCGCGCCCACTACCAGCACCAGCCCGCGCTTCTCCATCACCACGTCCGCCAGCGTCTGCGGCAGGGTGAGCTCTTCGAGCGTGGGGATGTCGCCCTGGATGAAGCGCATCACCACCGCGACGGTGTTACGCTGCCAGAACACATTGATACGGAAGTTGCCGAGATCCCGCCGACCGAAGGAGAGATTGAGCTCGCGCTCGCGCTCGAAGCGCTCGATCTGCTCGGGCGTCATCATCTCGTAGATCATCCGCTTGATCATGGCGGGTTCCATGACCTGCTGGTTGATCGGCATCGTATGGCCCTGGATCTTGATATGGATCGGGGCGCCGGCGGTGATGAAGATGTCCGAGGCCTGCTTTTCGGCCATCAGCTGGAACAGCTTGTCGAAAATCATCGGTCTCGGATTCTCCGTCTGACGATGCGGGCGGGGCCGGAGCCCCGCCGGTGCTGGCTGACGCTCAGGCGCCGCGCAGCAGGTCGTTGATCGCGGTCTTGGCGCGGGTCTGGGCGTCCACCTTCTTGACGATGACCGCGCAGTACAGACTGTACTTGCCATCGGCGGAGGGCAGGCTGCCCGGCACCACGACGGCGCCCGCCGGCACGCGGCCATAGTGGATCTCGCCGGTTTCGCGGTCGTAGATCTTGGTGCTCTGGCCGAGGTACACGCCCATGGACAGCACCGCGTTCTCTTCGATGATCACGCCTTCCACCACTTCGGAGCGGGCGCCGACGAAGACGTTGTCCTCGATGATCACCGGGCCGGCCTGGACGGGCTCCAGCACGCCGCCGATACCGACGCCGCCGGACAGGTGCACGTTCTTGCCGATCTGGGCGCAGGAGCCGACGGTGGCCCAGGTGTCCACCATGGTGCCTTCATCCACATAGGCGCCGATGTTCACATAGGAAGGCATCAGCACCACGTTCCTGGCGATGTAGCTGCCCTTGCGCGCGACGGCGGGCGGCACCACGCGGAAACCGCCGGCGGCGAACTGTTCCGGGGTGTAGTCGCCGAACTTCGTCGGCACCTTGTCGAAGAAGTTGAGGCTGCCGGCGGGCATCACTTCGTTGTCGCGCAGGCGGAAGGAGATCAGCACGGCCTTCTTGATCCACTGGTTGACCACCCAGGCGCCGTCCTTCTTCTCGGCCACCCGCAGGCTGCCGGCGTCCAGTCCGGCGATGACCTCGGCCACCGCGTTGCGCACTTCTGCAGGCGCGGCGGAGGGAGACAGGCTGGCGCGGTTCTCGAAAGCGTCGTTGATGATCTTTTGCAGGGATTCAGACATGGGGTTTCCGTCGTGGTTGGTATCAGGGGCGGGCGGTCAGAGCGCCCGGCAGAATGCGGCGATGCGGCCGGCGGCCTCCACGCACTCCGCGGTGTCGGCGACCAGGGCGATGCGCACGAAGCCGGCGCCAGGGTTGACGCCATCGGCCTCGCGGGCGAGGAAGCTGCCCGGCAGAACCGTCACATTATATTCAGCCTGCAGTCGGCGGGCGAAGTCGGTATCCGGCAGCGGGGTGCGCGCCCACAGGTAGAAGCCGGCGTCCGGCAGGCGGGTGTCCAGCCAGGGCGACAGAATGGGCGTGACGGCGGTGAACTTCTCGCGATAGAGGCGGCGGTTTTCGGCGACGTGGGCTTCGTCGTTCCAGGCGGCGACCGAGGCGGCCTGTATGGTCGCGCTCATCGCGCAGCCGTGATAGGTGCGGTAGAGCAGGAAGTCCTTGAGGATGGCCGCATCGCCGGCGACGAAGCCGGAGCGCATGCCCGGCACGTTGGAGCGCTTGGACAGGCTGGAGAACACCACGATGTTGCGGAAGTCGCCGCGCCCCAGCGCGTGCGCCGCCTCAAGTGCGCCGACCGGCCGCGCTTCGTCGTCGAAGTAGATCTCGGAATAGCACTCGTCGGCGGCGATGACGAAACCGTAGTGGTCCGACAGCGCGAACAGCCGCTTCCATTCGTCCAGCGACAGCACCCGGCCGGTGGGATTGCCCGGCGAGCAGACGAAGACGAGCTGCACGTCGCGCCACACCGCTTCCGGCAGCGAGTCGAAATCGGAGCCGAAGTTGTTCTCCGGCAGATTATTCAGGAACACCGGATCGGCACCGGCCAGCAGCGTTGCCCCTTCGTAGATCTGGTAGAAGGGGTTGGGGCAGACCACCTTGGCGCCTGGCTTGCCGCCATCCACCACGCATTGGGCGAAAGCGAACAGCGCCTCGCGGGAGCCATTCACCGGCAGCACCTGGGTGGCGGCATCCACCCTGGGGAGCGCGTAGCGGCGTTCCAGCCAGCCGGCGATGGCGCCGCGCAGCGCGTCCGAGCCCTGGGTGCTGGGGTAGGCTGCGATGCCAGCGAAGTTGTCGCTCAACGCCTGCAGGATGAAGGCCGGTGTCGGGTGCTGCGGCTCGCCGATCGACAGGCGGATCGGCTTCAGTTCGGCGGGGGGCTGGAGGCCGGCGAACAGGGCGCGCAGCTTCTCGAACGGGTAGGTCTGGAGGCGGGAGAGATTCGGATTCACTTTGGAACAATTGGCCTCCGTCCGAGGCTGCGGGCGGGGCGGTCGTAAAGGGCGAAGATGTTATCATGGCGCGCCTTTCGGGCGCCGCCCGAGCCGTAATACAGCCGACCTGAACTCGCCCCCGTGCGTCTTTCCAAGCTCAAACTCGCCGGCTTCAAGACCTTCGTCGACCCCACCACCGTGCTCATGCCGGGCTCCCTGGTCGGCGTGGTCGGGCCCAACGGCTGCGGCAAGTCCAACATCATCGACGCGGTGCGCTGGGTGCTCGGCGAGACGCGCGCTTCCGCGCTGCGCGGTGAGTCGATGCAGGACGTGATCTTCAACGGCTCCACCACCCGCAAGCCGGTGTCGCGCGCCAGTGTGGAGCTGGTGTTCGACAACAACGAAGGGCGTGCGGCCGGCCAGTGGTCGCGCTACGCCGAGATCTCGGTCAAGCGCGTGCTGGACCGCAGCGGCGAGTCCAGCTACTTCATCAACAACGTGCACGTCCGCCGCAAGGACGTCATCGACCTCTTCCTCGGCACCGGCCTGGGTCCGCGCGCCTACGCCATCATCGAGCAGGGGATGATCTCGCGCATCATCGAGGCCAAGCCGGAGGACATCCGCGGCTTCCTCGAAGAGGCGGCCGGCGTCACCAAGTACCGCGAGCGGCGCAAGGAAACCGAAGGCCGCCTCGGCGACGCCCGCGACAACCTCGCCCGCCTCGAAGACATCCGCATGGAATTGGGCGAGCGCATCGGCCACCTGGAAGGCCAGGCCGAGGTCGCCGAGCGCTACCGCAAGCTCAACAGCGCCCACGTCGAACGCCAGCAGCTGCTGTGGCTGCTCAAGCGCAACGAAGCGCGCGCCGAGCGCGACCGCGTCGCCGAAGAGCTGAACCGCAACAGCGTGCGGATCGAGACCGACAGCGCCCGCCTGCAGGAACTGGAAGCGGCGGTGGAGGTCGCGCGGGAAACCCACTTCGCCGCCTCTGAAGCGGTGCATCAGGCGCAGAGCGACCTGTTCGCCGTCACCGCCGAGGTCGGCCGTCTGGAAACCGAGCTGCAGCACCTCGCCGACGCGCGCAAGCGCCTGGAAGCGCGGCTGGCGCAGCTCGAAACCGACCGCACCCACTGGACTGTCCGGCGCGAGAACCTCGCCGAAGACCGCGAGCGCTGGATGGAGCTGGCGGAGAACGCCGCCATGCGGGCGGAACAGGCCGAAGCGCGCCACATCGAGATCGCCGACCGCGTCCCGGAGCTGGAGAGTGCCCGGCAGGCGGCGGACACCACCGTTGCCGCTGCCCGCCGCGAACTGGCCCAGACCGAGCAGCAACTGCGCGTGGAGGAAACCAACCGCGCCAGCGCCAACCGGGCGCTGGAGGCGCTGCAGCAGCGGCGCGCCCGGCTGGAGAGCGAAGGCGCTGCCATCCAGGCGCCGGACGCCGGCCTCATCGCCGAGCGCGAAGCTCGCGTCGAGGCCCTGCAGGAGGCGCTGGAGATGCGCCAACAGACGCTGGGCGATCTGCAGGCACGCCTGCCGGACGCCCAGGCTGCGCTCAAGGCCGCACTGGAGCAGGAGCGCGCGGTGCAGCGCCGCCTCACCGAACTGCGCGCCCGCCGCGACGCACTGGTGCAGTTGCAGGCCAAGGTGCAGGCGCAGGGCAAGCTGGGCGACTGGCTGAAGAAACACGGCCACGCCGACCGTCCGCCGCTATGGCGTTCGCTGCGGGTGGCCGAGGGCTGGGAGGCGGCGGTTGCCACGGTGCTGCGTGAACGCCTCGGCGCGCTGGTCGCCGACGGTGCCGAAGGCGAGGCCCTGGCCCGCGACCTGTTGGACGAAGCGCCGCCCGAAGCCTTGGCGGTGGGTTTCGCCGGCACCGATGGCGGTGTTGCGCTGCCGGGGCCGGCGGGCAGCAGCCCGCTGGAGGAGAAGATAGACCTCCTGCCCGGTGCCCCGGCTGGCTTGGTGCAGGCCTGGCTGCGGGGCTGCCATACGGTGGAGAGCCTGGATGCCTGGCTGACGCGGCGGGGCGAGCTTTCGCCTGGCGTCGTGCTGGTGGACAAGCGCGGCCAGTTGCTGACCCGCGAAGGCATCAGCCACTTCGTGCCGGACAGCCGCACCCACGGCGTGATGGAGCGCCAGCGGGAAATCGACGCGCTCTCCGGCGAACAGCAGGCGTTGGAGGCGGAGGCCACCCGCGCCCACGATGCCTTGCTCACCGCCGAGAGCCAGGCCGCCGAAATCCAGGACAGCGCCAACACCCTGCGCCGCGACATCCAGGCCGAACAGAGCCAGCTGCACGCCGAACAGGTCGAGTTGCTGAAGCTCACCCAGGCGCGCAGCCGCGCCGAGGAACGCCGCGCCCAGCTGGACCGCGACCTGGGCGATCTGGTGAACCTGGAGTCCACCGAGCGCGAGTTGCTGGCACGGGCGGAGCTGGAACAGGAGCGCGCCGCCGAACTGGCCGAGCTGCAGCGCGGCCGCCTGGACGCGGCGACCGAGGTGTTGCGCGAGCGCGAACAGGGGCTGCGGGAACTGCGCACGCTGGAACAGTCCTGCGCCCGCGAGCTGCAGGAAGCGCGATTCTCCGAGCGGGAGTGCGCCGGCAAGCTGGATGACATTGCCCGCAACCTGCAGCTGGCCGCCGAGCAGATCGAACGCACGGTGGCCGAGGCCGCGACCCGCCGCGAAGAGCTGGAAGCGACCGATGACGAGCGCAGCCGCGAAGCCTTGCAGGCAGCGCTGGAACTGCGCCTGAGCCGCGAATCCGCGCTGGCTGGCCGTCGCGATGCGCTGGAGCAAGCCGCGAGCGCGCTGAAGCAGACCGAGGAGCTGAGGCTGCGTACCGAGCAGGAAGCCGCGCCCGTGCGCCAGCGTGTCGCCGAGCTGCGCCTGGCGGTGCAGGCGGCGGAGCTCGCGTCCGGGCAGTTCGAGGAGCGCCTGCAGGAAGCAGCTGCGGATGAAGTTGCCCTGACACCGCTTCTGACGCCGGATCTGAAGGAGGGCAGCCTGCAGCGCGAAGTCGCCCGGCTGGCGCGGGAGATCGCCGAGCTGGGGCCGGTGAACCTCGCCGCGCTCGATGAGCTGAAGTCCGCCAGCGAGCGCAAGGGTTACCTGGACGCCCAGTCCGACGACCTGTTGCAGGCCATAGACACGCTGGAAGACGCGATCCGCCGCATCGACCGCGAAACCCGCGAGCAGCTTCAGGAAACCTACAATACCGTCAATCGCCAGTTCGGCATCCTGTTCCCGCAGCTCTTCGGTGGCGGTCGGGCAGAACTGGTGCTGACCGGAGAGGAAATCCTGGACGCCGGCATCCAGATCGTCGCCCAGCCGCCGGGCAAGAAGAACACCTCCATCCACCTGCTGTCCGGCGGCGAGAAAGCGCTGACCGCGATCGCCCTGGTGTTCTCCATGTTCCAGCTCAATCCGGCGCCGTTCTGCATGCTTGACGAGGTGGATGCCCCGCTGGACGATACCAACACCGAGCGCTACGGCCAGATGGTGAAGCGGATGTCATCGCACACCCAGTTCATCTTCATCAGCCACAGCAAGATCACCATGGAGATCGCCCAGCAGCTGGTCGGGGTGACCATGCAGGAGCAGGGCGTTTCCCGGGTGGTGGAAGTAGACATCGAAGAGGCGCTGCGGCTGGCTGAAGCCAACGCGGCGTGACACAGAGAAGAGGAAGCGCGAGAAGAACTATGGATAGCGAACTGCAGGTTGGGTTGATCGGTGCCGGCGTGGCCTTCGTGGTGCTCGTGCTGGCCTACAACAAGTGGCAGGAGCGCAAGCACCGCAAGCAGGCCGAGCAGGCCTTCAAATCCTCCCATCGCGATGTCCTGCTCGAGCCGCACGAAGGCGGTGGCGAAGTGGAACGCGAAGAGCCGGGCCTGACCGAGGCCATGCCTCCCGAGCCGGCGCCGCGGCCGGTGCGCGAAGCGCCGGTGAAGCGCAGCGCGCCGGAAGCGCCGGAGACGCTGGACCCGCGGGTGGACTGCATCATCCGCATCGAGGCCATCGAGCCGCTGGCGGCTTCTGCCTTGTGGCCGGTACAGCTGGAGCAGCTGGACGGGCTCTCCAAGCCGGTGCGCTGGTTCGCCTTCGATGATCACTCCAACCTGTGGCAGCCGGTGAATGGCCACAATGCCGGCGCCCACCACTGGTACTGCGCCGCGATGCAGTTGGTGGACCGCCAGGGCCCCATCGGCGAGGCGGACTTCATGCGCTTCTCCGGCGGCGTGCAGCGGGTGGCCGACCACTTCATGGCGGTGCCGGCCGGTCTGCCAGCGCGGGCCGAAGCCTTGGGCAGCGCCACCTCGCTGGACCGCTTCTGCGCCGAGGTGGACGTGCAGATCGGCATCAACGTGATCGCCGCCAACCAGCCCTTCCCGGGCACCAAGATTCGCGGCCTGGCCGAAGCCCAGGGCATGGTGCTGAGCGACGACGGCAGCTTCCACGCCCGGGACGAGGAAGGCAATGTGCTGTTCTACTTGAGCAACCTGGAGCCGGGCGTGTTCGTGGCCGACAACATGCGCAGCCTGCAGACCGGCGGCCTGACGCTGGTGATCGACGTACCGCGGGTGGCCAATGGCGTCGGTGCCTTCGACCGCATGATGCATTTCGCCAACCAGTTCGCCGATGCCCTGCACGGCATCGTCGTCGACGACAACCGCGCCCCCTTCGGCAGCGACGCCGCCGGCATGATCCGCAGCCAGATCGCCCAGTTCCAGGAGCGCATGGCCAGCCATGCCATTCCCGCCGGCAGCCCGCTGGCGAAACGTCTCTTCTCCGCCTGAAAATGTCGACTCCCACCGCCGCCGAACGGGCGGCGCAACTGCGTGTCGAGCTTGAGCGACACAACCACGCCTATTACGTACTGGATGCGCCGCTGGTGCCGGACGCCGAGTACGACCGCCTGTTCCGCGAGCTGGAGGCCCTGGAGGCCGAGCATCCGGAACTGGCCACCGAGGATTCGCCTACCCGCCGGGTGGGCGGAGCGCCGTCGGCGGTGTTCGCCGAGGTGGCGCATCGCGTGCCCATGCTGTCGCTGTCGAATGCGTTCGAAGACGAGGAAGTGGAGGCCTTCGATCGCCGCTGCCGCGAGGGTCTGGACCGGGAAACGGTGGAGTACGCCGTCGAGCCGAAGCTGGACGGCCTCGCGATCACGCTGATCTACGAGAACGGCATCTTCGTACGCGGGGCGACCCGCGGCGACGGCATGACCGGCGAGGATGTCTCGCCCAATCTCCGTACCGTGCGCTCCATTCCGCTACGTCTGCAGGGCGAGGCGCCGGCGCGGGTGGAGGTGCGTGGCGAGGTGCTGATGCAGCGGGCGGATTTCGAACGCCTCAACACCCGTCAGCAGGAAGCGGGCGAGAAGGTATTCGTTAACCCCCGCAACGCCGCCGCCGGCAGCCTGCGCCAACTGGATTCGCGCATCACCGCCCGCCGTCCGCTGCGCTTCTTCGCCTACCAGATGGTGGATCTGGAGGGCATGGCGCCGCCGGCCACCCATTCGGAAACGCTGGACCTGCTCGCCGCCTGGGGCTTCGCGGTGGCGCCGGAGCGGAACGTGGTGGCTGGCGCGCAGGGTCTGCTCGATTACTACCGCCGCATCGGCGAGCGCCGTGCCGGCCTGCCTTACGACATCGATGGCGTGGTCTACAAGGTGAATCGCCGCGCCGACCAGCAGACATTGGGTTTTGTTTCCCGCGCGCCGCGCTGGGCGATTGCCCACAAGTATCCGGCGCAGGAGGAAATCACCCAGCTGCTGGACATAGAGATCCAGGTCGGCCGCACCGGCGCGCTGACACCGGTGGCCCGGCTGAAGCCGGTCTTCGTCGGCGGCGTCACCGTCACCAACGCCACGCTGCACAACGAGGACGAGATCAGGCGCAAGGGGCTGCAGATTGGCGATCAGGTCATCGTGCGCAGGGCCGGAGACGTTATCCCCGAGGTGGTCGCACCGGTGATGGACAGGCGCACCGGCCAGGAGCGCGAATTCCAGATGCCGCATACCTGTCCGGTCTGTGGGTCGCACGCGGTCAAGGCCGAGGAGGAAGCGGTGTGGCGCTGCTCCGGTGGCCTGTTCTGCCCGGCGCAGCGCAAGCAAGCGCTGCTGCATTTCGCCAGTCGCCGGGCGATGGACATCGAGGGCCTAGGCGACAAGCTGGTGGAGCAACTGGTGGACAGCGCCATCATCAAGACGCCGGCCGATCTCTACAAGCTGGGCGTGCTGGCGCTGGCCAACCTGGAGCGCATGGGCGAGAAGTCGGCGCAGAACCTGCTGGCGGCGATCGAGCACAGCCGCAATACCACGCTGGCACGCTTCGTCTTCGCCCTCGGCATCCGCAATGTCGGCGAGGCGACCGCGCGCGATGTGGCACGGCACTTCGGCAGCATGGACGCGCTGATGGCGGCGGATGCGGAGGCGCTGCAGCAGGTGCCGGACGTCGGTCCGGTAGTGGCGAAGAGCATCGCCGAGTTCTTCGCCGAACCGCACAACCGCGAGGTGATCGAACAGCTGCGGGCAGCAGGGGTGCGCTGGGAAGAGGGCGCGCCGGTCGCTCCAGTCAGCGGCAAGGCAACGGGCAAGACCTTCGTGCTGACCGGCACGCTGCCGACGATGTCCCGCGACGAGGCCAAGGCCTTGATCGAAGCACACGGCGGCAAGGTGACCGGTTCGGTGTCGAAGAAGACGGATTACGTGGTGGCGGGTGCGGAAGCGGGTTCCAAGCTGGACAAGGCGCAGGAACTCGGCATCGACATCCTCGATGAGGATGGTCTGCGCCGGCTGCTGGAGGAGGAGGCCTGAACCCCAGGCTTCCGCAACGCAGGAACAAGGAGTCGTACGCAATATGAAGAAAGTAACCAAGGCGGTGTTTCCGGTTGCCGGCATGGGCACCCGCTTCCTGCCCGCGACCAAGGCCAGCCCGAAGGAAATGCTGCCGGTGGTCGACAAGCCTTTGATCCAGTACGCGGTGGAGGAAGCGGTCGCGGCCGGCATCACCGACCTTATCTTCATCACCGGCCGTACCAAGCGCGCCATCGAAGACCACTTCGACAAGGCCTACGAGCTGGAAACCGAGCTCGAAGCCCGCGGCAAGAAGGAGTTGCTGGAGGTGGTGAAGAAGACGGTGCCCAAGGGCGTGAACTGCATCTACATCCGCCAGGCGGAAGCGCTCGGCCTGGGGCATGCGGTGCTGTGCGCCTCTGCGGTGGTCGGTGACGAAGAGCCCTTTGCCGTCATCCTGGCGGACGACCTGCTGGACAACTACGGCGGCGAGGCGGTGATGGCGCAGATGGCCAACGTCTACAACTACAACCGCTGTTCCGTGCTCGGCACCATGAACGTGCCGCGCGAGGATACCCGCCAGTACGGCATCGTCAGCACCGAGAACCAGAACGGCGACACCCAGCGCGTCACCGGCATCGTCGAGAAGCCCAAGCCCGAGGATGCGCCCACCACCCAGGCGGTGGTCGGCCGCTACATCCTCACGCCGCGCATCTTCGATCACCTGCGCGCGCTGAAGCCGGGCGCCGGCGGCGAGCTGCAACTCACCGACGCCATCGCCTCGCTGCTGAAAGAAGAAGCGGTGCTGGCCTACCAGTTCAAGGGCGTGCGCTACGACTGCGGCTCCAAGCTGGGCTACCTGAAGGCGACGGTGGAGCTGGGACTGCGCCATCCGGAAATCGGCGGCGACTTCGGCGAGTATCTCGCCACCCGCGGCTGAGGCGGAGCGGTCTGGCGGCGCATGGCGTGTCCGCCAGCTCCGCAAAAAGAAAAAGGCGCTGCCGCGGCAGCGCCTTTTTTCATCCCGAGCCTGGCGGGGATCAGCCTTCGGCCTTGGCGGCCCGCTTGCGGTCCACTTCCTTCAGGTGACGCTTGCGCAGGCGGATGTTCTTCGGCGTGATCTCGACCAGTTCGTCGTCAGCGATGAACTCGATCGCGGATTCCAGCGTGAGCTGGATCGGCGGGATCAGGCGAACCGCCTCGTCGGTGCCGGAGGCACGCACGTTGGTCAGCTGCTTGCCCTTGATCGGGTTCACGATCAGGTCATTGTCGCGGGTATGGATGCCGATGATCATGCCTTCGTACAGCGCCTCGCCCGGGCTGACGAACATGCGGCCGCGGTCCTGCAGGTTCCACAGCGCGTAGGCGACCGCGTCGCCGTCGTTCTGGGAGATCAGCACGCCATTGCGGCGCTCGGCCATGCCGCCGGCCATCGGGCTGTAGTCGTCGAACACGTGGCTGGCCAGGCCGGTGCCGCGGGTCATGGTCAGGAACTCGCCCTGGAAGCCGATCAGGCCGCGGGCGGGAATGCGGTACTCCAGGCGGACGCGGCCCTTGCCGTCCGGCTGCATGTCCTGCAGTTCGCCACGGCGGCGGCCGAGCTCTTCCATCACGCCGCCCTGGTGGTCTTCTTCCACGTCCACCGTCAGCATTTCGTACGGCTCGCACTTCACGCCGTCGATTTCCTTGTAGACCACGCGCGGGCGGCCGACGGCCAGCTCGTAGCCTTCGCGGCGCATGTTTTCCAGCAGGATGGTGAGGTGCAGTTCGCCACGGCCGGAGACTTCGAACACATCCGAGTCGCTGGTGTAGTTCACCCGCAGCGCCACGTTCTTCAGCAGTTCCTTCTCCAGGCGCTCGCGGATCTGGCGGCTGGTGACGAACTTGCCTTCACGGCCGGCCAGCGGCGAGGAGTTCACCATGAAGTTCATGGTCAGCGTCGGCTCGTCCACCGCGATCGGCGTCATGCCTTCGAGGTGATCCGGGTCGCACAGGGTGACGCCGATGTTCACCTGATCGATGCCGGCGATCAGCACGATGTCGCCAGCTTCGGCGACTTCCGCCGGGGAGCGTTCCAGGCCCTTGAAGGTCAGGATCTGGCTGATCTTGCCCTTGCCGCGGTTTTCATCGCCGTACATCACGACCACTTCCTGGTTCGGACGCACGCGGCCGCGCTTGATGCGGCCGATGCCGAGCTGGCCCATGTAGGTGGAGTAGTCCAGCGAGCAGACCTGCAGCTGCAGCGGGCCTTCCGCATCCACTTCCGGCGGCGGCACATGCTTCAGGATGGCTTCGAACAGCGGGCGCATGTCGGTGCGCTCGTCGCCTTCGTTGATGATGGCGAAGCCGTTCAGGCCGGAGGCGTACACCACCGGGAAGTCCAGTTGTTCTTCGGTGGCGCCGAGCTTGTCGAAGAGGTCGAAGGTGTGGTTGATGACCCAGTCCGGGCGCGCACCCGGGCGGTCGATCTTGTTGATCACCACGATGGGCTTCAGGCCCAGCGCCAGCGCCTTGCGGGTGACGAAGCGGGTCTGCGGCATCGGGCCTTCGACGGCGTCAACCAGCAGCAGCACGCTGTCCACCATGGAGAGCACGCGCTCCACCTCGCCGCCGAAGTCGGCGTGGCCCGGGGTGTCGACGATGTTGATGTGGGTTTCGCCGTACTGGATCGCACAGTTCTTCGAGAGGATGGTGATGCCGCGTTCCTTCTCGATGTCGTTGGAGTCCATGACCCGCTCGGCAACTTGCTGGTTTTCGCGGAAAGTGCCGGATTGGCGCAGGAGCTGGTCGACCAGCGTGGTCTTGCCGTGGTCGACGTGGGCGATGATGGCGATGTTGCGGATGGCGCGGGACATGGGGGCTGGGAAGTCTTTGAAAAGTCGTCGATTCTAACACGGGCTGTCGCGCCGCAGCATGGCTTTTCGATGACAGGCCGGCGGGGCGGGAGATGGCGCCGATGCTAGAATCCGCGCCGTTTTCATTCCCCGAGGGGATCACCATGCTGGCGATCATGGGCGGTACTGGCCTGACTCAACTCTCCAACCTGGAGATCGTGCGCCGCGAAGTGGCACGCACGCCTTATGGCGAGCCTTCCGGGGCGCTCACCTTCGGGGCGCTGGCGGGCAGGCAGGTGGTATTCCTCGCCCGCCATGGCTATGGCCATACGATTCCGCCGCATCTGGTGAATTACCGCGCCAACATCTGGGCGTTGAAGCATGCCAAGGCCACCGCGCTGGTGTCGGTGGCCTCGGTGGGCGGCATCCGCGCCGATCTGGACCCAGGCGTGCTGGTGGTACCGGACCAGATCATCGATTACACCTGGGGCCGCAAGAACACCTATTTCGACGGCGGCGACGAGCCGGTGCGCCATATCGACCTCACCCATCCCTATGACGTGGCGCTGCGCCAGCGCCTGCTGGCGGCCGCGGCGCGGGCCGGCGAAGCGGCGGTGGACGGCGGCGTGTATGCGGTGACGCAGGGGCCGCGGCTGGAAACCGCCGCCGAGGTGAACAAGCTGGAGCGGGACGGCGCCGACGTGATCGGCATGACGGCCATGCCGGAAGCCGCGCTGGCGCGGGAACTGGACTTGCCTTACGCGGCGATCAACGTGGTGGTGAACGCCGCCGCCGGCCGTGCCTCGAGCGCGGCCGGCATCCGCTTCGAAAGCATAGAAGAGGTGGTGCAGGAATCCATGGGCCGGGTGCGGCGCATCCTGGAGGCGCTCTGCCAGGATTGAGTGCAACCGGCGGGCCCGCGGAAAGGAACGGCGGTGGCGCTTGTATCTTTAGACCAGACCAGCGCGGTAGAGTCTGAACGCCGTTGAGGCGGCCAGACCGGTCCGTGCAGTTTGGTAGGCGCTGGGGTGTTCGAGCCCGTGACTGAGTACAGAGCGCACGGTCGC
>Ga0209699_100136_pt1 | contig 86325 bp, 83 predicted proteins | sample SynthPrep_1_END__FD_187204 | JGI IMG/M metagenome (GOLD analysis project Ga0209699, IMG submission 187204) | Synthetic microbial communities from Ohio, USA - SynthPrep_1_END_DS7_MetaG (SPAdes) (version 2) | ecosystem: Engineered > Bioreactor > Aerobic > Activated sludge | place: USA: Ohio...
TAGCAGCACCGAGAGTCCCGCGCCGACCATCATGGCAATCTGTTGGGCATTGTCGGCCGTGCCCAGGCTGCGCGCCGTGATGTAGCCCGGCGCCAGCATCAGCGGCATCCACAGAATGGCGGAGGCGACGTTGGCCATCTGGAAGCGGCTGTGCCCCATGCCCATCACCCCGGCGACGGTGGGGATGGTGGAGCGGATGGGTCCCAGGAAGCGGCCGATCAGCACCGAGGCGAAGCCGTAGCGGTAGAAGAACAGGCGGGCGCGCGCCACGCCGCTGCGCTGTTGCTTCAGCGGCCAGCGGCGCAGGATGCCGGGGCCGGCCCAGCGGCCCAGCCAGTAGGACAGGGCATCGCCCACGATGGCGCCGGCAATGCCCCAGGCGATGATGCCCCAGGGGTTCAGGGTGCCCGCGCCGATCAGGCCGCCGGTCAGCAGCATCAGGGCCGTGGCCGGGATGAACAGGCCCAGCAACACCATCGATTCGCCCAGGGTGAGCAGGAAAGTGATCGGCCCCGCCCAAGCCTGGTTGGCCTCGATGAACAACCCGATCTGGTCGATGTATTGGTCCATATATATGAAGTTGAAAATTAGCTGAACGCAATCAGGTATGTTAACGCCTGCGGAAACGGCCGTGCGCCGTATAGTCCGTCTGGATGAAGCTAATTGTTGGAGAGTTATGGATTCGGTTACGCAGGCGGTGCTGGGCGCGGGCATACAGGGCGCCCTGCTGGGGCGGGTGCAGGGGCGCCGGGCGTTGATCTACGGCGCGGCGCTGGCCACGGTGCCGGATCTGGACGTCCTGATGCGCTATCCGGACCCGGTGTCGCTCATGACCTACCACCGCGGCTTCTCGCACTCGGTCTTCGTGCTGACCGGCCTGGCGGTTTTCCTGGCCTGGCTGATCCGCAAGTACTGGCCGCAGGCGCCATACAGCGGGCGCCGGCTGTTCCTGACCTTATGGCTGGTGCTGGTGACCCATCCGGTGCTGGACGCCTTCACGGTCTACGGCACGCAGCTGTTCTGGCCGCTGGCGCGCATACCCGAAAGCTGGGCCGCCGTGTTCATCATCGATCCGGTCTATACCGTGCCTTTGCTGCTGGCGGTGCTGTTCGCCATCGGCTTCGGCATGACGCTGACGGCGCGCCGGCTGCTGGCCGCGGCGCTGGTGTTCAGCACCGCCTACCTGGGATTCGGGCTGGCCGCGCGCATTGTCGCCGAGGACCGCGTGCGCGAGGCGATGCAGGCGCAGGGCATCGCGCTCAGCGAACTGCGCGCCGTGCCCATGCCTTTCAATACGCTGGTGTGGCGCGTCATCGCCAAGACGCCCGACGGCCACTATTACGAGTCGGTCAGCAGCCTGTTCGACCGGGAGCCGCCGGAATGGCTGCGCCAGCCGCTCAACCTGGACGTGGCGCAAACGTTGGCGGATGTGCCGCTGCATCAGCGCCTGCGCTGGTTCACGGACGACTGGCTGCGCTACGACGTCATCGGCAACGCCCTGGTGGTCACGGACCTGCGCATGGGCATGGCAGGGCATTACACCTTCCGCTTCAAGATGGCCGAACGCGCGGCGGACGGCAGCTGGCAGGCGGTGACTCCTTCCAGCTGGCCCACCGAGCGCGGCGGGTGGGCTGAGCTGAAGCTGGTGCTGGCCCGCATTCTGCATGCGCAGCCGCCCTTGCCGCTGGCACAGTGGTCGGAGCTGTCGACCAGGTAGGGACGTGATTTACGTCACGGCCGGCGGCCGCGGCAGCGGCGAGCAGGCCTGCTCGTAGGCTTCGGCCGCCTGCAGCAGCTGCAGGTCGGCGTGGCAAGGGGCAACCAGCTGCAAACCCACCGGCAGGCCATCCTGGCCCAGGCCGCAAGGCAGGCTGACGGCCGGGTGGCCGGTCAGGTTGAACAGCATGGTCCATGGATACCAATGGGCGCGGATGTCGCCGTACGAGCGGCCGTCGATGTCCATGGTGTCGAATATGTCCGTACCCAGCGGCAAGGCGGTGCGCGACATGGTCGGCATGGCCAGCAGGTCGGCCTGGCCGAACAGCGCCTGCACCTTGCGGTAGAGGGCGGTGCGGGCAAACATGGCTTCCTGGTATTGCTGGGCGCTGAACGCCGCGGCCGTGGCGATCTGCCGCCGGAAGGTGGGGCTGTAGGCGTCGGGTTCGCGCTCGATCAGGGGCAGGAAGCGGGTGCGCCAGACCGTGTGGTTGATGACGCGCCAGATCGGCTCGACATCGAAGCCCGCGCCGTCGAAGGGTTCGACTTCCGCACCCAAATCGGCCAGGCGCGCCAGCGCCGCCTCGAAGGCGCGGCGCACGTCGGCAGCCACGGGGCGGCCGGGCGGGGCGGCGCAATAGCGTATGCGTTTGCCGCGCAGCGTCTCGGGGGCGGCGGCCGCGCCGGCGTAGTCGGCCCTGGGCACGCCCAGGGACCACGGATCGCAGTCATGCGGGCCGGCCATGGCCGCCATCATCAAGCGGGTATCGGCCACGGTGCGCGTGGTCGGCGTGACATAGGTCTGGTTGCCGATGGCGTCCTGCGCCTGGCTGTGCGGTATCGCGCCCAGGCTTTGCTTGAATCCCACCACGCCGTTGCACGCCGCGGGAATGCGGGTGGAGCCGCCGCCATCGGTGGCCACCGCCAGCGCCGTGATGCCGGCAGCCGTTGCCGCCGCGGCGCCGCCGCTCGAACCGCCGCAGGTGCGGTCCAGGTTCCAGGCGTTGCGGGTGTGGCCGAACAGCGGGGAATCGGTCATGGACTTGGAGCCGAACTCCGGCGTGGTGGTCTTGCCGATCAGGATGGCGCCTTGCTGGCGCAGCCGCGCCACGGCCACGGCGTCTTCGGTTGGTACGTTCGCACTGAACGGCACGGCGCCGAAGGTGGTCCGCACGCCAGCGGTATTGACCAGGTCCTTCACTGTGTAGGGCAGGCCGTGCAAGAGGCCCGGCGCATCGCCGCGCATCAGCGCGGCCTCGGCGAGCCGGGCCTCGGCCATGGCCTCGTCCGCGCACAGCGTGATGAAACAGTTCAGGACGGGCTGCAGCCGCTCGGCCCGGTCCAGCGAGGCGCGCACCAGTTCGACCGGGGACACCGCCTTGGTTCGGACCAGGCGCGCGGCCTCGACCGCGCTCAACTCACATAGGGAATCGCGCATCGCGTGTACGTTCCGCCTATTCGTCGAAGGAAATGCCGGCGGCTTTGACGATGGGGGCCCAGTGCGCGCGCTCCACGCCGATGCGGCGCTTGGCGGCCTGCGCGTCCTGGGGTTCGACCAGGAAGCCCGCGGTTTGCAGTTTTTCCACCAGCGCCGGCCGCTTGCCGGCCGCGACGAAAGCCCGTTCCAGCTGGGCGACGGTAGCGTCCGGCGTGGCCGCGGGCGCGTACACGCCGTACCAGCTGGCGGCATGCTGGTACTGCGGGTAGCCCTGTTCCAGCAGCGTCGGCACATCGGGCAGGGTGGGCAGGCGGCGGCTGCCGGCCACGCCCAGGAATTTCACCTTGCCGGCGTTGTACAGGGGCAGCATGCTGGCGACCGCGTCCCAGCCCATCGACACCTCGCCGCCCGCCACGTCCACCAGCATCGGCGCCGCGCCGCGGTAGAGCACGGGCACGACCTCCAGGCCGTTCTGGCCGCCCATTTCTATCGTGCCCAGTTGGCCGGGGCTGCCTTGCGTCGCCAGGCCCAGGGTCGCCTTGGCGCGCGCCTGTTTGGCCCATTGCACGTATTCGGCCATGTTGCCGTAGGGCTGGGCGGCGCCCGTGACGGCGCCGGTGGGCACGTCCGCCACCAGGGCGACCGGGCGCAAGTCATGGTCCGGGTCGTATCCCAGCTTCTTGTAGGTCAGCGGAAAGATCACGAACATCGGCGACGAGCCCAGGTACAACGTGAGCCCGTCCGGCTTGGCGCGTTTGACCGCGTCGAATCCCAGGCGGCCCGACGCGCCGGGGCGGTTTTCGACGATGACATTGGCGTAGCCCGCTGCCTGCAGCTGTTCGGCATAGGCGCGGGCCACGGCGTCGGCGGCCCCGCCCGCCGCGTAGCCGACCACCAGGCGCACGAGCTTGTCGCCGCCGCCCGCTTCCTGGGCCATTGTGCTGGGTGGCAGGCACGCCGCGGTCGCGGCGGCAAGGATGAAGGCGATAAGTCGGCTGCGGTTTGGCAAGGCGGTCTCCTGTGTGCGCTGTATTGGCTCCTGCGGGCTTGACGTCCGCGGATCGGCTCATGGCCACGCGTTATGCCGGTATCATCGTTCCGCTTGGGTTTACCGTATAGTGAATTATTCGCCTATGGGGTTGAGAAAATGGTTAAGTCGCAGCCCATCGAATCGCTGGCTTCGCGCCTGAAGCTGCGGCATATGCAGATTGCGCTCGCGCTGCGCGACGCGCCTTCGGCCAAGGAGGTGGCCGCCGCCGCGAACGTGAGCGAGTCCGCGGTCTCCAAGACCTTGGCCGAGCTGGAAGCGCAGCTGGGTTTCAAGCTGTTCGAGCGCATCGGCAATGCCAAGCGTCCGACGGAGATGGGCCGCCAGATCCTGCCCCTGATGGAAGCCGTGGTGGCGCAGTCACGCGGACTGGCCCAGGCCGTCACCGATGTGCGCAGCGGCCGCCTGGGCGAACTGCGTATCGGCGTGGCGACCGACATGGGCAAGCTGACGCTTGCGCCCCTGATCCATGCCTTCAACCAGGCGCAGCCGGGGGTCGCACTCGACGTGCAGGCCGGCGGATACCGCGCCATGGCGGACCAACTGCTGGACGACAGACTGGATGCGCTGGTGTGCTATGACGCGCCCGGGCTGATTGCGCCCGGCTTGGGGCGCTTGCGGCTGGCGCCACCGCAACCGCTGGTGGTCGTCGCCAACGCCAGGCTGTCGCCGCTGGCGGCCCGCCGCCGTCTCACGCTGCAGGAGCTGCACGGGCAGCCCTGGTGCAAGCCGCGCCCGGGCACGATGATGCATGACAAGCTGACCGCGCTGTTCCTGGGTTGCGATCTGGGCCTGCCGCCGCGCGGCATCCAGGTCAGCGATCTGCTGCTGACCGATGAATTCGTCCGCACCACGGATTACCTGGTCATGCTGCCGCTGGCGGCGGCGCAACGGCTGACCGTCGCGGCCGAGGCGGTCATCCTGCCGGTCGAGCTGCACGAACACAATCCGCCCACCATCGTCGCGTGGCAGCGCGCCACCGAACGGCAGCCGCCGCTGCGTCAATTCCTGCAGTTCTGCGAAGCGCCGCCAGGCTGAGGACGCCGCCGCGCGGTGCAGGGGCGCCCAGCCCGTGACTCTGGCCCCCGGCGCTCCCGGGGGCTTTTTCATGGGGTTTCCATATTGACCGCCGTTGAACCTCTGCATTATTCTTGTTCAACTTAAAGGAACATGAGTTCTGTTTTATGGAACAAGCATGAGTATTCTCGATGGTGTCCAGCGTGTGCTGGGGCTATATGCGGAAGGCGCGTCGGAGCTGAGCTTCACGGAAGTGGCGGCGCGCCTGTCCATGCCCAAGAGCAGCGCGTCGCGCCTGCTCAACCAGATGCAGCATTACGGCTTGCTCGACCAGGACATCGTGACGCGGCGCTATCGCGCTGGGACCATGCTGGCCCACGCGGTGCGCGCCGGCATGGCCGCCACGCCGCTGGACGACGCCTGCCGCGCCGTGCTGGTCCGGCTGTCCGACGACAGCGGCCTGACCGCCTATCTCTCCACCCTTAACCAGCGCGAAACCGTGGTGCTGCAACGCCTGAACGGCTCGCACCCGGTGCAGGTGCTGTCGCCGCCCGGCTCGCGCCGCGCCGCCTCGGGCACGGCCATGGGCCGGGCGCTGCTGTCGCGCCTGGGCGAAACCGAATTCCAGGCGCTCTACGGCGCCGACCCCGATCAGCCGCTGCCCCGCGAAGGCCGGGACTGTCCCGCCACGGTCGGCGAACTGGCCCGCCTGGTGGCGCAGACCCGCGCCGACCATTGCGGCGTGGCCATCGACCAGGCCATGCCAGGCATAGGCGCGGTGGCCGCCGCCGTGCGCGATCCCGCCACTGGCGAACTGCGCGGCCTGTGCCTGTCCTTCGTTGCCTTCCAGGCCGATGCCGACCGCGTCGCGCGCTTGCGCGAGTCGGTGTTGCAGCAGGTCGGCGCGCTGGGCCGCGAACTGAACGATCCCTATTGGCTGGCCTGAACGCTTTCAGGCCCACAGATGCGTCCGCGTCGCCGGACATCCAGAAAATCCCCTTACGGAAATCCTCTCCATGAACCTACTGCTACTCAGCAACTCCAGCAGCGACGCCGGCTATCTGGTCCACGCGCTGCCCGACATCCGCGAACTGATCGCGTCGCTGCCGCAAGGCGCGCCGGCCGTTTTCGTGCCCTATGCAGGCGTCACGCGCGATTGGGACGACTACACCGCGCTGGTGGCGTCGGCGCTGGCCGATACCCGCCTGGACATCCAGGGATTGCACCGCGCCGAGGATCCCGCGGCCGCGCTGGAAGACGCCGCCATCATCATCGTGGGCGGCGGCAATACGTTCAACCTGCTGGGCCAGCTGCGCCGCCTGGGCCTGCTCGAGGTCGTGGCGCGCCGCGTGCGCGAGGGCGCGGCCTACCTGGGCTGGAGCGCCGGCTCCAACCTGAGCTGCCCCAGCATCTGCACCACCAACGACATGCCCATCACCGACCCGCAAGGCTTCGACGCGCTGGGCCTGCTGTCGTTCCAGATCAACCCGCACTACACCAACGCCCATCCGCCCGGACACCGCGGCGAAACGCGCGCCCAGCGCCTGGCCGAATTCTGCACGCTGAATCCGCGGATGCCCGTGCTGGGCCTGCCGGAAGGCTCCGCGCTGCGCGTGCGCGGCAACCGGATCGACCTGGTCGGCGCGCACGACGCGCCGCTGTTCCGCGGCAGCGAGGAGCCGCGCGTGTTCCGTCCGGGCCCCGTGGAGATCCCGGCATGAAGCACGTCATCGATACCATCGAACTGCTGTCCTCCGCCCACATCACGGGCGAGGCCGTGGCCGAGCAGTTGCGCGCGGCCGGCAACTGCGAAGTCGAAGTGACCCGGTTGGAACGCGACGGCGCCGCCACCGAATTCCTCTCCATCGTGATTCCCGGGCTTGATGAAACCGCGCCGCAACTCGGCATCGTCGGCCGCCTGGGGGGCATCGGCGCGCGCCCCGCGGTCACTGGCCTGGTGTCCGACAGCGACGGCGCGGTGGTCGCCATCGCCGCGGCATTCAAGCTGATGGCCATGGCCCGCCAGGGCGATGTCATGCCGGGCACGGTGCGCATCCGCACCCACATCTGCCCGCGCGCCGGCACGCGGCCGCACCATCCGGTGCCGATGATGCGTTCGCCATTCCCCATGCGCGAGATGATGTCGCATGAAGTCGACCCGCGCATGGACGCGATCCTGTCCGTCGACACCACGCGCGGCAACCGCCTGGTCAACCAGCGCGGCGTGGCGCTGACGCCGGTCGCGCGCCAGGGCTATCTGCTGCGCATCCCCGAAATCATGCTGGACGTCATGGGCTGGGTCAGCGGCGAATTGCCGTTGACGCTGCCGCTGACCACGCAGGACATCACGCCCTATGAAAACGGCCTGTGGCACGTGAATTCGCTGATGCAGCCCACGATCGTCACCGGCGCGCCGGTGGTGGGCGTGGCGCTGACCGCGCAGACCACCGTGCCGGGCTGCGCCACGGGCGTGACCAATGCGGTGGACGCCGACGTCGCCATGCGCTTCTGCATCGAGATCGCCAAGCTCTATGGGCAAGGCGCGATGAGCTTCGTGGACGATGCCGAATGGGCCGCCCTGCAAAGCCGCTACGGTTCGATGGCGCATCTGCAGACCGTGGGCCGCGAAGACGGGAGCGCGGCATGAGCGCGCCGCCGCGCCACGTGGCGTTCTTCACCATCGGACAGTCGCCGCGCAGCGACGTGGTGCCCGAGATGGCGTCGCTGCTGGGCGCGCAGGTGCGCATCGACGAGTTCGGCGCGCTCGATGGCCTGGATGCCGCAGACCTGGCCGCGCTGGCGCCCAAGCCGGGCGAATACCGCTTTGCCACGCGCATGCGCGACGGCTCGCAGATCGAACTGGACGCGGCCGCCGCCGAGGCCCGCTTGGCCGAGGTCATGCGCCAGGCCGACGCCGCCGGCTACGACGTGCTGGTGCCGCTGTGCACCGGCACCGCGATCGCGCCGATGCGCACCCTGGTGGTGGAGCCGCAGCAGGTGGTGGACCACCTGGTCGCCGGCCTGGCCGAGCATTGCCGCAAGGTGGGGCTGGTGGTGCCGCTGGAAGCGCAGGTCGACGCCTTCCACATGGTCGTGCCGCTGTCCTGCGAGACCGTGGTCGTGCATGCCTCGCCCTACGAAGCCGACGCGGCGCAGGCCGCGCTCAACTTCGAGCGGGCGGGCCGCGAACTCGCGTCCTGCGACCTGATCGTCATGCATTGCATGGGCTACGCCGAGCGCATGCGCCAGGCAGTGGCGCAGGCCTCGGGCCGGCCGGTGCTGCTGTCCAACCGCATGGTGGCGCAGACGCTGGCGCAAGTATTGGAATAACGCCGCCGAACCCGTCCCGCAACCTTGCCGCGCACACCGATGCGCGGCGCGGCGGGGACAGGCGAGCGGCGAGAGGAGACGAAGCGGGCTTCGTCAATCAATCGTTGGGAGTGTTTTTCATGTTCAGCCGTAATCTGCATCGCGCCGCTGGCGCACTGTTCGCCGTCACCACCCTGACGGCCGCGCCGGCCTTCGCCGCCGACGCCTGGAAACCCGCCAAGCCGGTGCGCCTGCTGGTGGGCTTCGCGCCCGGCGGCTCCGCCGACACCCTGGCGCGTCTCTTGGCCGAGCCGCTGTCGCAGCGCCTGGGCCAACCCGTCGTGGTCGAAAACCTGGCCGGCGCGGGCGGCAATATCATGGCCTACCGCCTGGCCCAGTCGCCGGCCGACGGCTACACCATCGGCATCGCCGCCGCCGGTTCCATGGCCATCACCCATGTCCTGAACCCCAAGGGCACCAACTACAAGCCGGCGGATTTCACGCCCATCACGCTGGCCGCGGTGCAGCCTAACGTGGTCATCGTCAACAAGGACGTGCCGGCCAACAACCTGGCCGAACTCAAGGAATACTTCCAGAAGACGCCGACCGCCACCTACGGCACCGCCGGCGTGGGCATTTCCAACCACCTGATCGCCGAAACCATGCTGTACAAGCTGGGCGTGAAGGTGCCGCACGCCGCCTACCGCGGCGCCGCGCCCGTCATCACCGACCTGCTGGGCGGCCACATCGCCATGACGATGGACAACATCTCCACCGCCGCGCCGCTGGCCTCGCAAGGCAAGGTCAAGGCCATCGCCGTGGCCTCGATCAAGCGTTCGCCGCAGCTGCCCAACGTGCCGACGCTGGACGAGCAGGGCCTGAAGGGTTTCGACATGCCGACCTGGCAAGGCGTGTTCGCGCCCGCCGGCCTGCCCGCCGACGTGCTGGCCGCCTACTACGCGGCCATGCAGGACGTGCTGAAGCAGCCGGCGCTGGTCGAGAAAATGGCCGGCCTGGGTTCCGAGCCGGTCACTGGCATGACGCCTGAGCAGTTCAGCCAGTTCCTGGAGAAGGACCGCCAGCAATGGGCCGACATCGTCAAGGCGGCCAACATCAGCCTGGAGCAGTAAGCCAGGTTGCCCCAAAGACCCTCCGGTAACACGGAGGGTTTTTTCATGGCCAAGGCTGCCGAGCTTGACTCTGAAGTTACTTCAGGCTTTTTCATGAGGCCTGGCAATACGCCGGAACGGCGATTCGGAGTCTGAAATGGGCATACTGAAGCATCTGTTGGGCGGACAGGGCAGCCGCCATGGCTACGGCGGCCGTCATGGCTATGATGGCCATCGGGGTGGCTCCCACGGCAATCCGCCGCAAGGCGCTCCCTCGCATGCCGCGGGCGTGGCCTGCAATAATTGCGGCGCGGCGCAGCCCGCGGGCAGCCGGTATTGTTCGCAATGCGGTGCCTCGCTTGCGGCGGCCGCATGTCCCCAGTGTCGTACCGCTCTTGCTCCAGGAGCGAGCTTCTGCGGACAGTGCGGCACCGCAGTCGCGCGCACGGTTCAGCCCTAATTCCCTTCCACGACCAGGACAGCCATGAGCGATAGCCATCAGCACGGCGACGTGCGCGCCTTGCCCGAATCCCGCCTCTGGATCGCCTTTGCCTTGACCGGCACGTTCATGCTGGTGGAGGTGGCCGGCGGGATGATCACAGGCAGCCTGGCGTTGATCTCCGATGCCATGCACATGCTGACCGACGCCATGGCCTTGTTGCTGGCGCTGGTGGCGATACGCGCCGGCCGCAAGGCGGCGGACCTGATGCGTACCTACGGCTACGCCCGCTTCGAGATCCTGGCGGCGGCGGTCAATGCGCTGGTGCTGCTGGGCGTCGCGTTCTACATCCTGTACGAGGCCTACCAGCGCTTGTCGGCGCCGCAGGAGATACAGTCGCTGGGGATGCTGGCCGTCGCCGTGGTTGGGCTGGTCGTCAACCTGATCTCCATGCGTCTCTTGGCAGGCGCCAAGGACGAAAGCCTGAACGTGAAGGGCGCTTATCTGGAAGTATGGGCCGACATGCTGGGCTCGATCGGCGTGATCGTCGGCGCCGCGCTCATCTGGTTCACGGGCTGGCGCTGGGTGGATTCCGCGCTGGCGGTGGGCATAGGCTTCATGGTGTTCCCGCGCACGTGGGTGCTGCTGCGCGAATGCGTGAACATCCTGCTCGAAGGCGTCCCGCCGGGCATGAGCCTGCAGGCGGTGCGCGCCGCCATCGCCGGCACGGCAGGGGTAGCCTCCATCCACGACATCCATCTGTGGGCGGTGACGCAGAGCAATCCGATGCTGACGGGCCATGTGGTGCTGGCGGCCGGGGCCGACGGCGAACAGGTGCGCTGCGCCATCGAAGCCCGCTTGCAGGAGGATTTCGACCTGCACCATACGACCCTGCAGCTGGAGCGCGAGGATCGCTCGGCGGTGGAACACATCCACTGAGCGCGTGTGGGTTCGTGGCAAGTTCACCAGCAAAGAAAAACCCCTGTCCGGAAACAGGGGGTCGTCCACAGCCAGGCCAGGCCCTTGGGCCTGGTTTTTTATTCGGGTAGCCGGGCTGCGATTTCGGCGATCAGTCGGCGCGCCGCGTCCAGCTTGTCGGCGGCGGGCAGGGGATGCGTGCCTTGCTCGTCGAACAGCACCAGTTCGGTGGTGTCCGCGTCCATGACCTTGTGCGCCAGGTTGCCGACCAGCAGCGGAATGCCCTTGCGCGTGCGCTTGGCCTCGGCATGTTCGGCCAGCTTTTCGGTTTCGGCGGCGAAGCCCACGCACCAGGGGCCATTGGGCAGCTTGGCCACTTCGGCCAGGATGTCCGGATTGGGTTCGAATTCCATCACGGGCGCGCCGCCGCCTTCGCTGGTTTTCTTCAGCTTCTGGTTGCTGACGTTCTTCACGCGCCAGTCCGCCACCGCGGCCACGGCGATGAAGATGTCGGCATCGGCCGCGCTGGCCATGACCGCGTCGTGCATCTGGCGCGCGGTGGTGACCGACAGCGCGGTGACGCCGCGGGGCACCTGCAGGAAGGTGGCGCCGGTGATCAGCGTGACGCGGGCGCCGGCCTCGCGCGCGGCGCGCGCCAGCGCGTAGCCCGTCTTGCCCGACGAACGGTTGCTCAGCACGCGCACCGGATCCACGGGTTCCGAGGTGGGGCCGGCGGTCAGCAGCACGTGGCGGCCGGCCAGCAGCTTGGGCTGGAAGAAGGCGATCAGGTCGGTCAGCAGTTCATGCGCTTCCAGCATGCGGCCGTCGCCGGTTTCGCCGCAGGCCTGTTCGCCGGCGGCAGGGCCCAGCACGCTGATGCCGTCGGCGCGCAGCTGTTCGACGTTGCGTTGGGTGGCGGGGTTGGCCCACATCTCGCGGTTCATGGCGGGAGCGACCAGCAGGGGACAGGCACGCGCCAGGCACAGCGTGGACAGCAGGTCGTCGGCCATGCCGTGCGCCAGCTTGGCCATGAAGTCGGCGCTGGCGGGCGCGATCAGCACCGCGTCCGCGCCGCGCGTCAGGTCGATGTGCGCCATGTTGTTGGGCACGCGGGCATCCCAGGCATCCACGAATACCGGCCGGCCCGACAGGGCCTGCATGGTGACCGGTGTGATGAAGTGCGTGGCCGCCTCGGTCATCACCACGTCGACGGTGGCGCCTTGTTCGGTCATGCGCCGCACCAGTTCGGCGATTTTGTAGCAGGCGATGCCGCCGGTCAGGCCGAGGACGATGCGTTTGCGGGCGAGGTCGAGCATGAGGGAGGCGGCGGGTTCAGCGCCGTGTAAACGAGGAACGGACAGTGATTTTATTCTGCATTGCGGCATTGCGCCGTTCGCGATGCGTTCAGGGGGCATCAAGCAGGACAAAAACCGGGGGAAATGCGGGAGCAGACCGGGGCATCGCGCCCCGGCCGGGCCGTTTTCAGGCCTGGGTCTTGGCCTTGCGGCCGCGCAGGAGCTCGTCCAGCACCAGCAGCACGGCGCCGCAGCTGATGCCCACGTCCGCCAGGTTGAAGGCGGGAAAGTAGGAGTCATTCCAGTAGAACAGCAGGAAGTCCACCACGTGGCCATAGACCACGCGGTCGATGACGTTGCCGATGGCGCCGCCCAGGATCAGGGTCAGCGCCAGGCTGAAACGCGGCTGGCCATGGGTGCGGCGCAGGATGATGGTGATGACCACCGCCGCCACGCAGCCCAGGCCGGTGAACAGCCAGCGCTGCCAGCCTTCCTCGGACGCCAGGAAGCTGAACGCGGCGCCGCGGTTGTACATCAGCGTGAAGTCGAAGACCGGCAGCACGTTGACACGCTCGCCGTACTGGAACGAGGTGTTGAAGTAGATCTTGGTCAGCTGGTCCAGCACGATGATGAGCAAGGCCAGGGCCAGCCAGCCGCCCACGCGCGCCGGGGCGGCGCGGGCGGGGGCGGTGGCGCCCGTCGCTCCCGGTTCGGAGGCGCGAGCCATGCTCAAGCCTTGTCGCGGGCTTCGCCCGAGCCGAACAGGTTGGACACGCAGCGGCCGCAGATCTCGGGGTGATCCGCGTCCTGGCCCACATCCAGGCGCCAGTGCCAGCAGCGCTCGCACTTCTTGTGCGTGGACGGCGTGACCTCGATGCGGGTCTCGCCTTCGCTGGCATGCACGGTGGCGCGCGAGACGATCAGCACGAAGCGCAGGTCGTCGCCCAGGCTGGCCAGGAGTTCCTGGTCGGCGCCATTGGCGTACAGGTCCACTTCGGCTTGCAGCGAGGAACCGATGTCGCCGGCCGTGCGCACTTCTTCCAGCTTGCGCTGGACTTCGGCGCGGATGGCGCGCAGGCGGGCCCACTTGGCCGACAGGGCGTCTGCGTCCGCGAACGGCGGCAGGGCGTGGTAGACCTCGGTGAAGATCGTGGTGCGGGCGGCGTCGGCCTGGTTCTTCAGGGCCGAGTTGACCAGTTCCTTCCAGGCTTCCTCTGCCGTGAAGGACAGGATCGGCGCCATCAGCTTGAGCAGCGTCTGCGTGATGTCCAGCAGGGCCGTCTGGGCCGAGCGGCGCGCGCGGCTGTCCACGGCCGAGGTGTACAGGCGGTCCTTCAGGATGTCCAGGTAGAACGCGCCCAGGTCTTCCGAGCAGAAGTTCTGCAGGCGCGAAACGGCCGGGTGGAAGTCGTAGCGTTCGTAATTGGCCTGGACTTCCGCCTGCATCTGCGCCGTCATGGCCAGCGCGTAGCGGTCGATCTCGAAGAGTTCGCCGTAGGGCACGGCTTGCGTCACGGCGTCGAAGTCGGCCAGGTTGGCCAGCAGGAAGCGCAGCGTGTTGCGGATGCGGCGGTAGCCTTCGACCACGCGCTTCAAGATCTCGTCCGAGATGGACAGTTCGCCCGAGTAGTCGGTGGAGGCCACCCACAGGCGCAGGATTTCCGCGCCCAGGGAGTCGGACACCTTTTGCGGGGCGATCACGTTGCCCACCGACTTGCTCATCTTGCGGCCCTGGCCGTCCACCACGAAGCCGTGCGTGAGCAGGGCCTTGTAGGGCGGTTGGCCGTAAAGCATGCAGCCAGTCAGGAGCGACGAATGGAACCAACCGCGGTGCTGGTCCGAGCCTTCCAGGTACAGATCGGCGGGCCAGGCCAGTTCAGCGCCATGCGAGCCGGCGAAGTCGCCGTCCTTGCCGCCCAGCACCGTGGCATGGGTGCTGCCCGAGTCGAACCACACGTCCAGCGTGTCGCGGTTCTTTTCGTACTGGTCGGCTTCGTCGCCCAGCAGCTCGCGCGGATCCAGCGTCTGCCAGGCTTCGATGCCGCCTTGCTCGACGCGCTGCGCCACCTGTTCCAGCAGTTCGGAAGTGCGCGGATGCAGCTCGCCGGTTTCCTTGTGCACGAAGAAGGCCATCGGCGTGCCCCACTGGCGCTGGCGCGACAGGGTCCAGTCCGGACGGTTGGCAATCATGGAATGCAGGCGGGCGCGGCCCCAGGCCGGGTAGAAGGCCGTGGCGTCGATGCCGGCCAGCGCCGATTCGCGCAGGGTCGGGCTGCCGTCCTTGGGCGCCACGTCCATGCCGGCGAACCACTGGCTGGTGGCGCGGTAGATGATCGGCGTCTTGTGGCGCCAGCAGTGCATGTAGCTGTGCTTGTGCTTTTCCACGTGCATCAGGGCGCCGGCTTCGGTCAGCGCCTCGACGATCTTGGGGTTGGCGTCCCAGATGGACAGGCCGCCGAACAGCGCCAGGCTGTCCGCGTACTTGCCGTCGCCCATGACCGGGCTGATGAAGTCGGTGTCCTTCATGCCGTGCTCCTTGCACGACACGAAGTCCTCGATGCCATAGGCCGGCGCCGAGTGCACCACGCCGGTGCCGGAATCGGCCGTCACGTAGTCGCCCAGGTAGGCGGGCGACTTGCGGTCGTAGGCGGCATTGAACTGCGCCAGCGGATGGCGGAACTCGATGCCCGACAGCGCCGCGCCCGGAGCCGTGGCGATCACTTCGCCTTCCAGGTTCCAGGCCTTCAGGCAGGCTTCGACGCGTTCCTTGGCGATCAGCAGCAGGGGGCCGAACTTGGGGACCGGGGACACGCGCACCAGCGCGTATTCGATTTCGGGATGCAGGTTCAGCGCCTGGTTGGACGGAATGGTCCAGGGCGTGGTGGTCCAGATGACGATGGCGCCATCGTCCACCGATTCCAGGCCGAAGGCGCTGGCCAGCTTGGCGTGTTCGGCGAACGGGAAGGCCACGTCCACCGCCGGGTCGACGCGGTCGGCGTACTCGACCTCGGCTTCGGCCAGGGCCGAGCCGCAGTCGAAACACCAGTTCACGGGTTTCAGGCCGCGGAACACGTAGCCCTTGTCCAGGATGCGGCCCAGCGCGCGGATTTCGTCGGCTTCATTGCTGAAGTTCATCGTCATGTAGGGACGATCCCACTCGCCCAGCACGCCCAGGCGCTTGAAGTCCTTGCGCTGGCGGTCGATCTGCTCGAGCGCGTAGGCGCGGGCCTTGGACTGCACTTCGGCCACGGGCAGGTGCTTGCCGTATTTCTTTTCGATCTGGATTTCGATCGGCATGCCGTGACAGTCCCAGCCCGGCACGTAATGCGCGTCATAGCCGGCCATGTTGCGGCTCTTGACGATGATGTCCTTCAGGATCTTGTTGACCGCGTGGCCGATGTGGATGTCGCCGTTGGCGTAGGGCGGGCCGTCGTGCAGCACGAAGCGCGGCCGGCCGCGGCTGGCGGCGCGGATCGCCTGGTAGACGTGGTTTTCCTCCCACTGCAAAATCCAGGCGGGCTCGCGCTTGGCAAGGTCGCCCCGCATGGGGAAGGAGGTATCGGGCAGGTTGAGGGTCTTTTTATAGTCCATGAACGGCAAAATAGGCGCGCGCGTTTCGCGCGTCTTCGGCGATGGCGGCAGTCAGGGAAGGGAGGTCAGGAAATTTTTCTTCGTCCCGCAGCTTTTGCAGGAATTCGACGCGTACGAGTTTACCGTAAGCGTCGACGGTCTCGTCGAGCAGGTGCGACTCCAACAGCACGCGGCCGCGGTCTTCGACGGTGGGGCGCACGCCCAGGCTGGCGACGGCCGGCAGCGGCCGGTCGGCCAGGCCGTAGACCTGCACCACGTAAATGCCCGAGCGCGCGGCGCAGCGCTCCGCCACCCGCAGGTTCATGGTGGGGAAGCCTAGCGTGCGGCCCAGCTTCTGGCCGTGGATCACGTGGCCGCTGATGTGGTACGGGTGGCCCAGCAGGTGGCGGGCGCGTTCCAGGTCGCCCACCGCCAGCGCGGTGCGCACCTCGGAACTGGATATCCGGTGGCCTTGCTGGTCCGTCACGTCAGCCAGCGTCTGCACCTCGAAGCCATGGCGCAGGCCGGCCTCGCGCAGCAGGTCGATGTCGCCGCTGCGCTTGTGGCCGAAGCGGAAATCCTCGCCCACCAGCAGCCATTTGGCGTGCAGGCCCTGGACCAGCAGTTGTTCGATGAAGGCGTTGGCCGACATTTCGGCCAGGCGGGCGTTGAAGCGCTCCACCACGACCTGGGTGATGCCGTAGCGAGCCAGCGCCGCCAGCTTGTCGCGCAACCCCGAAATGCGGGTGGGCGCCAATTCCGGGCGTTGGTTGAGGGTGGCGAAATACTCCCGCGGATGCGGCTCGAAGGTCATCACGGCGGGCGTCAGGTTGCGGTCGCGCGCGACTTGGCAGACGCGCGCCAGCATGGCCTGGTGTCCGCGGTGGACGCCGTCGAAATTGCCGATCGTCAGCGCGCAAGGGGCGCGCCGGTCGGGCGGGGGCAGGGATCGATAGATGCGCAGCGATGGTTTCACGAGCGAGAGTTTACAATTTTGGATTCCGGGTTTGTTCCTGTCCTTTCCTGCCGTGCGTCCAGGCTGTCGCCGCGCGCAGGATTTCGGAGGACGGATGGGCCCGATTTCCCTTGGAATTCCTTATCTTGCCGGAAATATCTACCACCAAGCGCCGCATCGTCATCCTGATCTCGGGACGCGGCAGCAATATGCAGGCATTGGCCGAGGCCTGCCGCAATGAGGGCTGGCCGGCCGAAGTCGCCGCCGTCATCGCCAGCAAGCCCGACGCCGCGGGCCTGGAGTGGGCGGCCCAGCAGGGCATCCCCACTGGCGCGCTGTATCACAAGGACTACGCCAGCCGCGAAGCCTTCGATGCCGCGCTGGCCGCCGAAATCGACCGCTACGAACCCGATTACGTCATCCTGGCGGGTTTCATGCGCGTGCTGACGCCGGGCTTCGTCAATCACTATGCCGGCCGGCTGGTCAACATTCATCCCTCGCTGCTGCCGGCGTTTCCGGGGCTGCACACGCATGCCCAGGCGTTGGCCACGGGAGTGCGGGTGCACGGCTGCACCGTGCATTTCGTCACGCCGGTGCTGGATCACGGTCCCATCATCGCCCAGGGCTGCGTGCCGGTTCTGGCGGAAGATACGCCCGAAGCGCTGGCCGAACGCGTGCTGGCGGTGGAGCATCAGGCTTTTCCGGCCGCGGTGCGTTGGCTCGCCGAAGGCCGAGTTACCCTGACCAGCGACCTCAGGGTGAACGTGCAAGGCAATCCCGATCGCCTTTTCGCCTGGTCGCCGGCCGCCTGAGCGGCCCCGAATCGAATTTTTCGGGCGGAAGCCCTCCGCCCCACTGGAACACACCATGACTAAACCCCAATCTCCGCGTTCCCGCCCGGCCGGCGCCGCCAGGGCCGCTTCCGACGGCCGCGACGGTCGGTCTTTTTTCTCGCGCCCCAAGGGCGACGCACGCGCGCCGACCGCGCGCGACAGCGGCCGTGAAGACCGTTCCGGCGGCAGCCGCGACGAGCGCTCTGGCGGCGGTCGTCCGGCGCCGCGCCCGTCCTATGACGCCCCGCGCGGCGAAGGCCGCGGCGGCGAGCGCGGCTCCCATGGTTCGGAGCGCCGCGAAGGCCGTCCGAGCCCGCGGCCGTCGTTCGACCCCTCGCGCGGCGAAGGCCGCGGAGCCGAACGCGCCTCCCAGGGCTCAGAACGCCGCGAAGGCCGTCCTGGCCCGCGTCCGTCCTATGACGCTCCTCGCGGCGAAGGCCGTGGCGGCGAACGCGCCTCCTACGGTTCGGAACGCCGTGAAGGCCGTCCTGGCCCGCGTCCGTCCTACGACGCGCCGCGCGGCGAAGGCCGTGGCGGCGAACGCGCCTCCTACGGTTCGGAACGCCGTGAAGGCCGTCCTGGCCCGCGTCCGTCCTACGACGCCCCGCGCGGCGAAGGCCGTGGCGGCGAGCGTGCCTCCTACGGTTCGGAACGCCGTGAAGGCCGTCCTGGCCCGCGTCCGTCCTACGACGCTCCTCGCGGCGAAGGCCGTGGCGGCGAACGCGCCTCCTACGGTTCGGAACGCCGCGAAGGCCGTCCGGGCCCGCGCCCGTCCTACGATGCCCCGCGCGGCGAAGGCCGTGGCGGCGAACGCGCCTCCTACGGTTCGGAACGCCGCGAAGGCCGTCCGGGCCCGCGTCCGTCCTATGACGCCCCGCGCGGCGAAAGCCGCGGCGGCGAACGCGCCTCCTACGGTTCGGAGCGCCGTGAAGGCCGTCCGGACTCGCGGCCGTCCTACGGCTCCCCGCGAGGCGAGGATCGCGGCAGCGAGCGCGGCCAATACGCAGGCCCGCGCGGCGGCGACAGCGGCCATGGCCACGGCAGCCAGGACCGCGCGGCGCAGAAGCCCCAGTTCAACCGCCCGCGCCAGTCGCATGCGGCCATCCGCATCGACCAGGTGCAACGCGTCCTGGGTGAAATCCTGCAGTGGACGTATCCGGCCGACGCGGCCCTGTCGCACTGGCTGCGCCACCACCCCAATCTGGGCGCGCGCGACCGTTCCGAAGTCGCTGAAGCCGTCTACGACGTGCTGCGCCATCTGCGTCGCTATCGCCAGTTCGGCGAAAGCGGCGTTGGCCCGGCCTCGCGCCGCCTTGCCATCCTGGGCCTGGCCGCGACGCTGGGCGCCGAAGCGCTGACCGACGGCATGGACGCCGCCGAAGCCGAATGGCTGCAGCGCGTGTCGCAGATCGACCTGGCGACCTTGCCGCGCGCGGTGCGCGGCAGCATTCCGGACTGGCTGGACGAGCGCCTGGGCGCCATGGACAGCCCCGAAACCCTGATCGAGGCGCTGAACCGCCAGGCCAGCCTGGACCTGCGCGTCAACCCGCTCAAGGTCGAGCGCGACGCCATGCTGACCGAATTGCAGCAGGGCGCCGGCCGCTATGAACCCGTCGCCATGCCGTATTCGCCCTGGGGCATCCGCATGCAAGGCCGCCCGGCCATCAATCGCTGGCCGCAGTTCGAGAACGGCAGCATCGAAGTGCAGGACGAGGGCAGCCAGCTGCTGGCCCTGCTGGTGGCGCCGCGTCGCGGCGAAATGATCATCGACTTCTGCGCTGGCGCCGGCGGCAAGACGCTGCTGCTGGGCGCGCTGATGCGCTCCACTGGCCGCCTGTACGCGTTCGACGTGTCCGCCGCCCGCCTGGCGCGCGCCAAGCCGCGCTTTGCGCGCAGCGGCCTGTCCAACGTGGTGCCCGTGGTCATCGACAGCGAAAACGACGCCCGCGTGAAGCGCCTGGCCGGCAAGGCCCAGCGCGTGCTGGTCGACGCCCCTTGCAGCGGCATCGGCACCCTGCGCCGCAATCCGGACCTGAAATGGCGCCAGCACCCCGAGGCGCTGGCCGAATTGGGCCAGTTGCAGGAACGCATCCTGAACAGCGCGGCGCGCTGCGTGGCCCCGGGCGGACGCCTGGTCTACGCCACGTGCAGCCTGCTGGCCGAGGAAAACGAGGTGCAGGCCGAACGCTTCCTGGCCAGCCATCCTGATTTCGAGCGCCTCGATGCCGCTGAAATCCTGGCGGCGCGCCTCGAAAACCTGAAGCTGGACGGACCTTACGTGCAGTTGCGCCCCGACGTGCACGGCACCGACGGCTTCTTTGCCGCGGTGTTCGAACGTAAAAAGAAGGGTGCGGCGGCCGGGGCCGGCGAGGCTGCGGACGCTGGCGAGGCTGAGGCTGAAATGCCGGCTGAAGCGCCGGCCGAGGACGCCGCGGCCGGCCCGCAGGACCAGCCGGCCTGAACGTGGGCGCCGGGTCAGGGACCCGGCGTCACGACCACCGTGGCGCTGTAGCGCCGCGTGCCCAGGGTCTTGTTCTGGTATTTCACTTCCCAGGCCAGGCTGTCATTGCCTGGCTGGTCGGCTTGGTAGACCACCTGGGACACCGGCACGGCCTGGTAGGCGCAGCGTCCGGAATCGCTGGATTGGCCCCGCGTCTGCATGATGTTGGCCTTGCCCAGGCGCGGCGTCAGGGTGAGCGAGACCCTTGGTGCGCGCAGCGCCAGGCAGTCCGCTCCGCGGATCTCGTAGTACGAGGCCAGCACGGCGACGTCGCCCGATTTCAGCGTCTGCGCGGAAACGGCGGCGGGCAGGGCGCTTCCCAGCGCGGCCAGGGCGTAAAACAAATGGGGACGGATTTTTTTCGGCAACATCAGTGGGGCAAAAGAGACAGTTTGGTCGGTAAAGCACCCGCAGTGTGCGCCAGCCGCAAGTCCGCTTCAAGACCGGACGCCAAGCTGACAGGAACTTTAACGGCGAAATCCGGCCCAAACCTTGCGCCTTCGCGTATGCCCCCCACCTTCCCTGGGGAGGACGGCCCTAGCGCCGCGTGCCGCAAGGCTCGGCCTCGCAACCTTCGTTTTTGGTGGCGAGAGTGGGTTTTTGTCCTGAAAAACCGGGGCTTAGTCCTTGATTTCGCTCAAAAACTATTTTGAAACTACCTTGTCATAAGTCAGCCAAGGTAAGCTAAACTCCAGGCACTTCTCTAGCGAGGCTCCTAACAGCTTTATGGATTACATCCTTTCCTTCATTGCCGGCGGTCTGACCCAAGCCACTTGGTGGCAGGTCGTCGTGTTCACCCTGGTTGTGACGCACATCACGATTGTGGCGGTCACGGTCTTCCTCCATCGCAGCCAAGCGCACCGTGGTCTGGATCTGCATCCGGCCGTCATGCACTTCTTCCGTTTCTGGCTCTGGATGACGACCGGCATGGTCACCAAGGAATGGGTGGCCATCCACCGCAAGCACCACGCCAAGTGCGAAAAGGAAGGCGATCCCCATTCGCCCATCCTGTTCGGCATCTGGAAGGTGCTGTTCCGCGGCGCGGAACTGTACCGCGAAGAATCGAACAACAAGGAAACCATGGCCAAGTTCGGCCACGGCACGCCTGACGACTGGCTCGAGCGCAACGTCTACAGCAAGCACAGCCTGTGGGGCGTGCTGACCATGCTGGCCATCGACGTTGCCCTGTTCGGCGCCATGGGCGTCACGGTGTGGGCGGTGCAGATGGCCTGGATTCCCTTCTGGGCCGCCGGCGTCGTCAACGGCATCGGCCACTACTGGGGCTATCGCAACTACAACAGCCCGGACACCAGCACCAACGTGTTCCCCTGGGGCATCGTGATTGGCGGCGAAGAGCTGCACAACAACCACCACGCCCATGGCACGTCGGCCAAGTTCTCGGCCAAGTGGTACGAATTCGACATCGGCTGGTGCTACATCAACATCCTGAAGTTCTTCGGCCTGGCCAAGATCAAGAAGGTTGCGCCCAAGCTCAAGCTCGACGACTCCAAGACCGGCATCGACCTGCGCACGCTGCAAGGCGTGATCACGCACCGCTACGAAGTCATGGCCCGCTATGCGGACGTGATCAAGAGCGCTGCCCGCGAAGAAATGGCCAAGCTGAAGGAGTCGCGCAACAAGGGCAGCGCCGAATGCGACTGGACCAAGCTGCACAGCGTGCGCCGCGCGATCCACCGCAACGAGGACATCCTCCAGCCGGAACAGCTCGCCGCCGTGGATCAGGCCATCGCCCAGAACAAGTCGCTGGCCACGCTGGTGCAGATGCGCCGCGAACTCGGCCGCATCTGGGAAAGCTCCAGCGCCAGCAGCGAACAGCTTCTTCATGACCTGCAGGCCTGGTGCCAGCGCGCCCAGCAAAGCGGCATCGCCGGGCTCGAGCAATTCGCTCAACGTCTGCGCCGCTACGCGGCATGATGCTAGAGAAGCTCAATCCTGAACAACGCGCCGCAGTAACGTTAGAACCGCAGCACGCCCTGGTCCTGGCCGGGGCGGGCAGCGGCAAGACCCGGGTGCTCACCACCCGCATGGCCTGGCTGATTCAAACCGGCCAGGCTTCGCCTTTTGGGCTGCTGGCGGTCACGTTCACCAACAAGGCGGCGCGCGAAATGCTTGCGCGCATGTCGGCCATCCTGCCGATCGACACGCGCGGCCTGTGGATCGGCACCTTCCACGGCCTGTGCAACCGCATGCTGCGCGCGCATCATCGCGATGCCGGCCTGCCGCAAAGCTTTCAGATCCTGGACGTCACCGATCAGCTTGCGGCGATCAAGCGCCTGATGAAGGCCAATGGCGTCGACGACGAAAAGTATCCGCCGCGCGATGTGCAGCGCTTCATCAACGGCGCCAAGGAAGAGGGCCTGCGTCCTGCCGACGTGGAAGCCTACGACGCCCATCGCCGCCGCCTGATCGAGATCTACCAGCTCTACGAGGCCCAGTGCCTGCGCGAGGGCGTGGTGGACTTCGCCGAGCTGCTGCTGCGCGCCTACGAACTGCTGTCGCGCAATGCGCCCGTGCGCGAGCACTATCAGCGCCGTTTCCGCCACATCCTGGTCGACGAGTTCCAGGACACCAACACGCTGCAGTACAAGTGGCTGCGCCTTTTGGCCGGCGGCGGCGCCGCCATCTTCGCGGTGGGCGACGACGACCAGTCCATCTATGCGTTCCGCGGGGCCAACGTCGGCAACATGGCCGACTTCGAACGCGACTACGCGCGCGGCACCGTGATCCGCCTGGAGCAGAACTACCGGTCCTTTGGCCACATCCTGGATTCGGCCAACGCGCTGATCGGCCACAACACGGGCCGCCTGGGCAAGAACCTCTGGACCGAGCAGGGCGACGGCGAACCGGTGCGCGTCATCGAGCAGCCGTCCGACGGCATGGAAGCGCAGTGGATCGTGGACGAGATCCGTTCCCTGATCCGCGAAGGCAGCCTGCGCCGCGAGATCGCCGTGCTCTACCGCAGCAACGCGCAGTCGCGCGTGCTGGAACACGCCATCTTTTCCGCCGGCATTCCCTACAAGGTGTACGGCGGCCTGCGCTTTTTCGAGCGCCAGGAAATCAAGCATGCGCTGGCCTACCTGCGCCTGATGGCCAACCCGCACGACGACACCTCGTGGATGCGGGTGGTCAACTTCCCCACGCGCGGTATCGGTGCACGCACGCTGGAGCAATTGGGCGACGCCGCGCGCGCGCACGACACCAGCCTGTATGCGGCCGTGGCGCTGGTGCCCGGCAAGGGCGGTTCCAACCTGGCGCAGTTCGCCCAGTTGATTCATCGCCTGATCGAAGAGACCCGCGACCTGCCGCTGCCGGAAATGGTCGAGCACATGCTCGAGGCCAGTGGCCTGAACGCGCACTACAAGGCCGAACGCGAGGGCGCGGAACGCCTGGAAAACTTGAGCGAACTGGTTACGGCCGCGGCCGTGTTCGCGTCCGAGGAAAACTACGACGGCATGCCTGCCGGCGTGGTGCCCGAACAGGACACGGCCTCCACGCTCAACGCGGGCGTGGTGGACGCACCCGTGGTGGCGTCCGACGGCCTGACCCCGGTGGCCGCGTTCCTGTCGCATGCGGCGCTGGAAGCCGGCGACAACCAGGCCCAGCAGGGCCAGGACGCCGTCCAGCTCATGACCGTGCATGCGGCCAAGGGCCTGGAGTTCGACGCCGTGTTCATCACCGGCCTGGAAGAGGGGCTGTTCCCGCACGAGAACAGCGTCCTGGAAGCGTCCGGGCTGGAAGAAGAACGCCGCCTCATGTACGTGGCCATCACGCGCGCGCGGCAGCGCCTGTACATCAGCCTGGCGCAAAGCCGGATGCTGCATGGCCAGACGCGCTACGCGATGCGTTCGCGCTTCCTGGACGAGATCCCCGAGCAGCATCTGAAGTGGCTGTCGCCCAAGGCCGGCCTGGCGCCGGTCGGCAGCACCGGGGCGGGTTGGGGCGGCGGCAACCGCGGCGACGCTTTCGGACGCAAGGCAACCAATACCATTGCGCCGCGTCAACCGCGCGGCGTCGCCACCGGTGTCACGGTGGGCGACAAGCAGTATCGTGTGGGTCAGGGCGTGCATCACGCGCGGTTCGGCGATGGCACGATCGTAAGCCTGAGCGGAGCAGGACAGGACGCCCAGGCTGAAATCCAGTTCCGCGACGTGGGCGCCAAGACCTTGGCGCTGGGCATCGCCAAACTCGACATTGTTCAGGGTTGACACACATGGCCGACAACGATTCTCCCAAAGCCGAGTTGGCGTCGCTGCGCGCCGAGGTCGATGAAATCGACCAGCAGATCATGCTGTTGCTGGGCGTGCGCTTCCGTTGCACCGACATGATCGGCGAGCTCAAGCGCGAGCTGGGCATGGACCTGGTGGATCCCCGGCGCGAAGAACAGCAGGTCGAGCGCATCCGCCGCCTGGCGCAAGAGGCGGGCGTGCCGCCCGCTCTTGCCGAAACCATCCTGCGTGAAGTAATCGACACCGTGGTCGACCACCACACCCGCCTGCGCGAGCGTCCGTACTCGTAATGGCAGGCCGGCGGCGCCTTGATGCCTGCGTCCGCAGGCACCTGGGCGCCGCCATTCCCTTCCTCTACAAAACCCGCATGAACGCCAGCAAGGCGTCGATTTCATCCGCGTCCAGTTCCAGCGGCCGGATGTGCTCGGACTTGCGCGGTGCGTATGGGTCGGGCGGATCGCCGGGCGCCGGGTCGCGGCCCATGCCGGCGTTGTACATCCGCAGCAAACCCTTCAGGTCCGCGAACAGCCCGTTGTGCATCCACGGGCCGGCCCGCGCCACATTGCGCAGGCTGGGCGTGCGGAACTTGCCCAGGTCGGCGAGTTCGCGGGTCGCTTCGTAGCGGCCCAGGTCCTGGTTGCGGCGGCCATAGAAGGACAGGCCGATGTTGTGGAACTGGTGGTCCGTCAGCAGCGCGCCGCTGTGGCAGTTCATGCAGCGCGCCTGGGTGCGGAACAGATGCATGCCGATCAGCTCGCTGTCGTCCAGCGCATCCGACTGTCCATCCAGGAATTTGTCGAAGCGCGTGGGCTCGGGCCGCAGCGTGGCGACATAGGCGGCCAGCGCGCGCGCCAGGCGGTCGGCGTCCACCGGCGGCTGCGCTGCCGGGGCCGCGCCGAATGCCAACAGGAACTGTGCAGGGTAGGGATCGGCCGCCAGCAGGCGCGCCGCGGCGCCGTCGGCGTCATGGTTCATTTCGCGGGGATCGTGGATCGGCCCCAGCACCTGCTCCTTGAGGCTGGCGGCGCGTCCGTCCCAGAACAGCCGGGGCGCGAACGGCGCCGCATACAGCGGCGTGGAGCGCCGCCTGCCCATCAGCTTGTCCTCGCCCACGGCCAGCGCAAGGCCGTCGGTGAAGGCGCGCTGCGGCAGATGACAGGAGGCGCAGGAGACCTGCCCCTTGCGCGACAGCCGGGTATCGAAGAACAGCGTCTGCCCCAGCGTCACGACCGCGGGGCGCGCGACGTCCGCGGCCAGTTCCTTTTGGCCGGCATTGGCGGCGGTCCAGGCGAGGGGCGGACTGGAAGCGGGCGGCACCGGGCCCCATTCGCGCCAGGCCACGCCAGGATCGATCGTGGGCGCAGGCCAGGTCGACGGTGGCCCAGCGTAGTGTGGCCGCAGGCAAGCGGCGTTCCAGCCCGTGGGCGTGCGGCAGCCGGCCTGATCGGCCTGGGCGTCTGCATCCGCGCGGGACGCGGGCGCCGCCAGTGCCAGCACGGCGCCCAGGATCAGAAGCGGTAACCGACTTGCAGCCATAGCTCCCGTCCCGTCTGATAGGTACTGCGGTTGGTCTTGAGGTTCGGATTGCTGGCCGTCACGGCGGGCCTGCGGTCCAGCACGTTCAGGACTTCGACCGTGAATTCCAGGCTGCGCGCGAACGTGGGGTTCCAGGCGAGCTTCGTGTCCCAGGTCCAGTAGGAAGGGATTTCGCCAGATTCGAATCGATCCAGGTAGTCGGGCCGCGGACCGAGCCCGACGTAGACGGTGGCGTCGCGCTTGCTGCGCCAGTTCACCATGTTGCTCCAGGTCAGCCCCGTGCGCGGCCACGCGCCGGTCAGGCTGAGCGTGGCGATCTGCGGCTGGTAGAAGGAGCTTGGAGGCAGATCGATGGCGCGCAGGCGCGAGCCGTTGTAGATCACGTATTCGTCGGGGTCGCGCGCGTCGCCGTTGTAGCCTTCGACCAGGTCCGCATTGGTCTTGCGCTTTTGCCAGCTCCAGCTAGCCTGCATGTTCCAGCGCGTTTCGCCCAGGCGCCAGGGCTCCAGCGTGCGCACGGAAAGGTTGACGCCGTCGGTGGTGGACAGGCCTTCGTTGGTGTAGCGGTAGCCGTCCTTGTCGTTGCCGGTCGTGGTCCACTGGTCGCGGCCGTTGCGGCGCACATAACTCAGCACGCCTTCCAGGCCCGCCATGCGCTGGCGCAGCGAGACCGCCCATTCGTCGTCATAGGGCATGCGCAGGCCCTTGTACTGGACGTAGTACTCCTTGCTGCCGTCCGCCACGGGGAGGCCGTCCTTGTCCAGCACTTGGCGCCGCAGGCGGCTACGTTCTTCTTTGAGCGCCGTCTCCAGCACGCCGGACCCGTAGTAGCGCGACCAGCCGGCGCTGAGCAGGGTATCGCCCGAACCGAACATGTCCCAGTCCAGCCGCGTGCGCGGCGACACGTTGTTGTTGCCGAGGAAGGTCTCGCGGTCGTAGCGCAAGCCCGCGTCCAGGGCCAGCCGTTGCCATTCGATGCGGTCCGACAGGTACAGGCTGGCCATGTTGTAGTTCACGTCCACGGTCCCGGGCAGGTAGCGGACCTTGCTGTAGTCCCGGTAGCTGCCGTCGCGGTTGTAGGCGCGCTGGTAGGAGTGGCTTTCCTGGAAACGCTCGAAGTTCGCCTGCACCTGGTTCAGTTCCACGCCCGCATAGGGGATGTGCGTGAACACGCCCGTGCGCACCGGATCCAGGTCGATCCTGCCCTTCAGCGTCCAGGTGTCCTGCCGCGTCTGCTCCTTGCCGAAGCCGCCCGCCGTGTACAGCGGCAGCCGGTAGGGGCGGAATGTCACCAGCTCGTCGCCGACGGATTCGCGGTTGCTCAGCGACCGGTCCCAGCCCGCCTGCAGCGCAAGCCGGCCGCCCTGGAAGTAGTGGTCCAGGTTGGCGCCGATGCCGCGCGCCTCATGATTGTTGTCCCAGCGCGTGTGCCGGAACAGGTCGCTGGCCAGGGTCTCGCTGCGGTCGCTGTACTTCAGCGTCAGGTCGGCCGTGGTATCGGCGCTGGCGCGCACGCTGAACTTGCCCAGGAAGTTGTCGATGCGGTCGTTGTAGGCAGCCTGGCCCGGGGCCGGCTGCCCCTTGTCATCCACGCCCATGTTCCAGCGCGTGATGTCCGATTCGCGGCGCGACATGGCCAGCACGGCGCCCGATTTTTCATTGAAGGCGAGGTCGCCCACGGCGGAGTAGAAGCGCTTTTTCCATTCCGGCGAATAGCCTGGCTTGCCCTGCGCCCAACTGTTTTGTTCGCCCTCGGCCACCTCCTGCCGCGTCATTTTGGAAGTGTTCCAGCGGTAGTCCAGATTCAAGCGGTTTTCGCCCGAAAAGCGGCGCAGCCTGGCGTCGACGACGCCGCCCGTGAATCGGCCGTACTCCACCGGCACGAAGCTGTCGTGCACGCGCACTTCCTCCAGCAAGCTCGTGTCGACGAAGTACGACTGCGGATTGCTGGGCACGTTGCCGACCTGCAGGTTCAGGTTCTTGCTGGCCGGGTCCACGCGGTTGGTCGCGTCCATGCCGTCGAGCTGGAACAGGTTCTGGTAGGGGCTGGAGCCGTGGAAGGAAATGTCCTCCACATTGAGCGAGCCGCGGTTCTGCGAGCCGGCGGCGCCCGGGTTGGTGCGTACCGCCGGATGCGTCGCCACCAGCGTGCTGAGGTCGCGGTTGGAGCTGGGCGTTTCGGCGATGTCCTCGCGGGTATAGATGCGCTCGCCCACCTGTTCGCCGTAGACCCGCACGGCGTCCAGGCGCAAGGCGGAAAACTGGTTGGTCTTGTCCACGTAGACGATGTAGCGGCCAGGTCCCTCCGCGCGCAGCGCCAGCCCGGACCCCGCCAGCAGGTGGTTCAGCGCGAGCAGCGGCGAGTACTCGCCTTGCAGCGGCGGCGAGGTCTTGCCCGCCACGGCCGCCGGCGGAAACGAGATCTCCAGGCCGGCTTGCCGACCCAGCGCGAGCAGGGCCTCGCCCAGGGGCTGCGCCGGCAGGTCGTAGGTGGCGCGCGCGGCGGGTTGGGCGGCGGCCGGAGCCGCCGTGATCAACGCGGCGATGACGAGCGCCGCCGAAGCGCCAGACCGGCGGGCGTGCCGGTTGATGAGAGAAAACAGCATGAATGCGTCCAAGCGGGTGTTGATGTCAGCCGTAGGACGTGTCCGAGCAGGGCTTACCTCATCGGATTGTCGATGAATAATTTATATCGATTCTCATTTACCGATTGGCAATCGACTTCAACGCAAGATCAGCAGGCCTGGCAGTTCGGTAATGCCGACCTTGGCCTGCGCCAGCAGCAATTCCAGCGCACGCTTGGGATCGCCGATGCTGGCGGTGCCCGAGACGCGCAAACGTCTTGCGGTTTCACCCAGCACCAGGATGTGCTTGCCGCCATAGCGGGAGAGCCGCGCCGCGGCCTCGGGCAAGGCGACATCGTTGAAAGCCAGCAGGCCCTGGCTCCAGTCCGGCGCCGGTTCCTGTGCGGGGGCGAGGCGGGCGATGCCCGTTGCCGACACGGCAGCTCCCTGGCCCGCGTCCAGTACCAAGGCCGCGTCGTCCTGGCAGCTCAGGCAATGGACAGCGACGCGATGTTCATACACCGTCACGCGCGTGCCGTCGGCCTCGCGCGCCACGACATACCGGGTGCCAAGCGCCGCGGCGGACGCGTCAGGCGTCATCACCGTGAAATCCGGACCGCCGGGGGCGCGCGGCGCGGCCGTGAACAGCGCCCGTCCAGCCAGCAGCCGTACTTCGCGCTTGCCCGGCGCGAAGTCGATGGCGATGGCCGAGTCCGCGTCCAGCGTGGCGCTGGAGCCGTCGGGCAGGGCCACGCGGCGCACTTCGGCGCCGGTCGTATAGTCGGCGCCGGGATGCACCGTCCGCAGCAGCAGCCAGGCCGGCCAGGCCGCCAGCAATGCCAGCGCAGCCGCCGCGCCGCGCTTGCGCGCGCGCCGTGGCGCCAGCAGCTTGCCTTGCTCGATCTCGCCCATCCGCCGCCACAGGCGCGCCAGCCGCTCGTACGCGGCGGCGTGGCTGGCGTCGGCCCGGTACCAGGCTTCGAATTCGGCCTGGGCCTGTGCATCCATGCCCTGGCCGCTGTGGCGCACGACCCATTGCGATGCTGCTTCCTGGGTGCTGTGGGATTCGGGAGCAGCCATGGTCAGGACGCTAGCGCCTGATCGCAGGCCAGCAGGATGCGCATCATGTGCTTTTCCACGGCGCTGATCGAAATCGCGAAACGTTCGGCGATGGCGCGGTAGCTCAGGCCTTCGTGCCGATGCAGGACGAACACGTCCAGGCTGCGGCGCGGCTGGGCCAGCAGGGCGGTTTCCAGCCTGCACAGCATCTGGCGCGCGGCGGCGACATCCAGGGTGTCGGGTTCATACAGGGAAGGGCGCGAGGCCGCGTAGTCGGCAGTGGCCGTCAGTTCGCGGCTGCGCCGCCGGTGCCAGTCGGTCGCGATATTGGCGGCCACGCGAAAGACGTAGGCGCGGTCGTTGTCGGGACGCGTCCTGTCCTTGAACTCCGCCAGCTTGATCCAGGTGTCCTGGGCGCAGTCCTGCGCGACGTCGCGCGAGCCGGTGCGCAAAGAGAGGAAACCCAGCACCTCTCGGTAATGGCGGAGAAATACATCCGTGAGCGTAGACATGTCGCCGGCGCCGGGCGCCAGATAGAGTCAAATTCGCGGCAGAGTATAAATGATAACTATTTCTATTGCCAGATGGGCGGGGGCGGATGGAAGTGACGGCGGGCAGGGCGCCCGCCGTCCGATTTCAAGCTTCGGATTGCTCGATCTCTTCCAGCGAACCCTGGATTTCCAGCCATTGCTCTTCCAGCTCGTCCATGCGCTTGCCGTGTTCGCCGTGCTCGGCCATGACCTTCTGGCGTTCGGCGCGGCGCGCGTCGGAGTACAGGTCCGGGTCGGCGATGACGGCGTCCAGCGTATGCAGCTTGGCGCGCAGCTTCTCCATCTCGGCCTCGATCTTGGCAAGCCTGGATTCCAGCGGCTTGCGCAGGGCCGATAGGCGTTGGCGCTGTTCGGCTTCGGCGCGGCGCTGGGCCTTGCGGTCCACCACCGGTTCGCCGCCTTCGGCGTTCTCGCGCGCCGCTTCGGCGCGTTCGCCGGCGTTGCGGGTGGCAAGCCAGTCCCGGTAGTCTTCCAGGTCGCCATCGAACTCCTGTACCGCGCCGTCGGCCACGATCCAGAAGCTGTCCACCGTGGTGCGCAGCAGATGGCGGTCGTGCGACACCAGCAGCATGCTGCCGCCGAAGTCCGCCAGCGCGGCGGCCAGAGCCTCGCGCGTTTCCACGTCCAGGTGGTTGCTGGGTTCGTCCAGCAGCAGCAGGTTGGGCTTTTGCCAGACGATCAGGGACAGCGCCAGACGCGCCTTTTCGCCGCCGGACATGGGGCCGACCTTGCTGGTCACCGTGTCGCCCGAAAACCCGAAGCCGCCCAGGTAGTTGCGCAGCTCCTGTTCGCGGGTCTCGGGAGCCAGGCGCGCCAGATGGGCGATGGGCGTGCTGTCCACGTCCAGCATGTCCAGCTGGTGCTGGTGGAAATAGCCGATGGCCAGCCCGCGCGAGGCGCGGCGTTCGCCGGCCTGCACTGGCAGCTCTTCGGCCAGGGTCTTGATCAGCGTGCTCTTGCCGGCGCCGTTGGCGCCCAGTACGCCGACGCGGCTGCCCGCGCGCACCATCAGCGTCACGTCGCGCAGGATGGGCACGGCGTTGCCGTCGGCATCCGTGTAGCCGGCCGACAGGTGCTCCAGGGTCAGGAGCGGATCCGGCACCTGGTCAGGCGAGGGGATGCGGATGTCGATGCCCGCTTCGGCATGCAAGGGCGCCAGCACCTGCATGCGCGCCAGCGCCTTGACGCGGCTTTGCGCTTGCTTGGCCTTGGACGCCTTGGCCTTGAAGCGGTCGATGAAGCCTTGCAGCCGGGCCGTTTCGCGGGTCTGGCGTTCGTAGGCGATATTGGTCTGACGCAGGCGCTCGGCGCGTTGCGTCAGGAAGTCGCCATAGCCGCCGCGGTAGCGCACCAGCTTGGCGTGGTCGAAATGCAGGATGGACTTGGCGACCGCATCCAGGAACTCGGTATCGTGGGAGATCAGCATGACGGTGCCGGGATAGGCAGCCAGCCACTTCTCCAGCCACAGCATGGCGTCCAGATCCAGGTGGTTGGTGGGTTCGTCCAGCAGCAGCAATTCGGACGGCGCCATCAGCGCGCGGGCCAAGGCCAGGCGCATGCGCCAGCCGCCGGAAAAACTCTCTACCGGCTGCATCCATTCGGCGGGCTTGAAGCCCAGGCCGGCCAGCAGCTGCTCGGCGCGCGAGGCCGCGCTCCAGGCGCCGGCTTCCACCAGCGCCGCTTCCACTTCGGCGATCTGCGTGCCTTGCTCGTCCGTCAGTTCGGCGCGGCGCGCCTGCAGTTCGCGCAGATGGGTGTCGCCGTCGATGACGAATTCGCGCGCGGGGCGTTCGTCCGCTTCGAGTTCCTGCTTGACGCTGGCGATGCGCCAGCCGGCGGGCATGGCCAGGTTGCCCGCGTCCAGGTCCAGCGTGCCGGTCAAGAGCGCGAACAGCGAGGACTTGCCCGCGCCGTTCTTGCCCACGATCCCGACGCGTTCGCCCGGATGCGCGACGAATTCGGCGCCGTCCAGCAGCACCTTGGTGCCGCGGCGCAGGGTCAATCCAGTAGCGCGTATCACAGGCTGAGTTGCTCGCGGGTAAGCAGCAGAAGCTGGTCGGAGGCTTCTTCGGTGTCCAGCCACACGGGCGACAACTGCGGGAACGCGGCTTCGAAGAAATCGCGTTCGTGGCCGATCTCCAGTACCAGCACGCCTTCCGGCGTGAGAAAGCGCGGCGCCGCTTCCAGGATGCGGCGCACCAGGTCCATGCCGTCGTCGCCGCCGGCCAGGGCCAGTTGCGGTTCGTGGCGGTATTCCTGGGGCAGGGCGTCCATCGAGCCGCTGTTCACGTACGGCGGATTGCAGATGATCACGTCGTACAGGCGCGGCGGCAGGCTGTCGAACAGATTGCTGGCGTGCAGGTCCAGGCGGTCCGCGAGGCCGTAGTCGTCGACGTTGCGGCGCGCCACTTCCAGCGCGTCCGGCGACACGTCGACCGCGTCCACGTGGGCGTAGGGGAAGGCCAGCGCGGACAGGATGGCCAGGCAGCCGGAACCCGTGCACATGTCCAGCACGTTCTCAACGGCCAACGCGTCCTGCACCCAGGGCGAAAGACCCGAATCCAGCAATTCCGCGATGGGCGAGCGCGGCACGATGACGCGCTGGTCCACGTAGAAGCGGTGGCCGCGCAGCCAGGCCTCGTTGGTGAGGTAGGCGGCGGGCAGGCGTTCGGTCACGCGGCGGTCTATCAGTTCGAGCACGCGGTTGCGCTCTTCGCTGAGCACGCGGGCATCCAGAAAGGGTTCCAGCGTGTCCAGCGGCAGATGCAGGGCGTGCAGCGTCAGGTAGACCGCCTCGTCCCAGGCGTTGTCGCTGCCGTGCCCCAGCGCCACCTGGGCGCCGTTCAGGCGTGATACGCCGTAGCGGATCAGGTCGCGCAGGGTCAGCAGTTCTTGGCGGGCGGATTGGTACATGTCAGACCTTTGTATTCCCCGCCGGGCCGCCCCAAGGGGAAAAGCGCCCCCTCGGGGGGCCGAGAGCCCGCATGGCGGGCGAAGCGTGGGGGCATTTCATTAAACGAGCAGGAGGTTTTCCAGCGTGCGCCGATAAATGTTCTTCAACGGATCCAGCGAGGCCACTTCGACGCGTTCGTTGACCTTGTGGATCGTGGCGTTGCAGGGACCGAATTCGATGACCTGCGGGCAGATCTTGGCAATGAAGCGGCCGTCGGACGTGCCGCCCGTGGTGGACAGCTCGGCCGTCACGCCGGTTTCGTCGCGGATGGCCGAGACCAGCGCATCCGTCAGCGAACCGCGCGGCGTCAGGAAGGGCTCGCCACCCAGATCCCAGTCCAGCGCGTACTCCAGGCCATGGCGGTCCAGCACTTCATGCACCCGCGCCTGCAGGCTTTCCGGCGTGCTGGCGGTCGAGAAACGGAAGTTGAACAGCGCCACCGCTTCGCCCGGCACCACATTGGTGGCGCCGGTGCCCGAGTTCAGGTTGGACACCTGGAACGTGGTGGGCGGGAAGTACTCGTTGCCCTGGTCCCATTCGATGTTGACGATGTCGGCCAGTGCCGGCGCCAACTGGTGCACGGGGTTGCGCGCCAGGTGCGGGTAGGCCACGTGGCCCTGGATGCCCTTGACCGTGAGCTTGCCCGACAGCGAACCGCGGCGGCCGTTCTTGCAGGTGTCGCCCAGCACGTCGCCCGAGGTGGGCTCGCCGACGATGCAATAGTCCATCTGTTCGCCACGCGCCTTCAGCGCGTCGCAGACGATGGCGGTGCCGTCGATGGACGGACCTTCCTCGTCGGAGGTGATCAGCAAGGCGATCGAGCCGCCATGCTGCGGGTGGGCCGCCACGAATTCCTCGGCCGCCACCACGAAGGCGGCGATCGAGCTCTTCATGTCGGCCGCCCCGCGGCCGTACAGGTAGCCATCGCGCTCGGTGGGCACGAACGGATCGCTGTCCCACTTTTCGCGCGGACCCGGAGGCACCACGTCCGTGTGACCGGCGAAAACGGCCAGCGGCGCCGCGCTGCCGCGGCGCGCCCACAGATTGGTGACACCGCCCTGGGCGATGGTCTCGCAGGTGAAGCCGATGCGTTCCAGGCGCGCGACCAGCGTCGCCTGGCAGTCTTCATCGGCCGGTGTGACGGACGGGCGGGCAATCAGGTCCTTGACTAGATCCAGTACGACCGACGATGGACCCACCTGCCGCTGCGCGGCTGCCTCCCCAAGGGAGGGTGCACGCCCTTCGGGCGGCCGTGCGGACGTGCTGCTCATTACGCCCTCAGCAGATCATTGATGCTGGTCTTGGCGCGGGTCTGCGCGTCGACGCGCTTGACGATGACCGCGCAAGCCAGGCTGTGCGAACCGTCGGCCGACGGCAGCGAGCCCGGGACCACGACCGAACCCGAAGGCACGCGGCCATAGGTGATCTTGCCGGTGGCGCGGTCATAGATCTTGGTGCTTTGCGACAGGAACACGCCCATGGCCAGCACCGAGTTTTCTTCGACGATCACGCCTTCCACGACTTCCGAGCGGGCGCCGATGAAGCAGTTGTCTTCGATGATGGTCGGGTTGGCTTGCAGCGGTTCCAGCACGCCGCCGATGCCCACGCCGCCCGACAGGTGCACGTTCTTGCCGATCTGGGCGCAGGAGCCGACGGTGGCCCAGGTGTCGACCATGGTGCCTTCGTCGACGTAGGCGCCGATGTTCACGTAGGAGGGCATCAGCACCACGTTGCGGGCCAGATAGGCGCCGCGGCGGGCCACGGCCGGCGGCACCACGCGGTAGCCGCCTTGCTTGAAGGCGTTGTCGCCGTATTCCGAGAACTTGAGCGGCACCTTGTCGTAGAACTGCAGCGGAGCCTGACCCATGATGGCGTTGTCGTTCAGGCGGAACGACAGCAGCACGGCCTTCTTGATCCACTGGTGCACGACCCAGTCGTCGTTGATTTTCTCGGCCACGCGCAAGCGGCCCAGATCCAGGCCGTCGATGGTGCGTTCGACCGCTTCGCGCACTTCGGCGCTGGCGTCGGTGGGCGACAGGCTGGCCCGGTTGTCCCAGGCTTGTTCGATGGTGGTCTGCAGGTCGAGAGTCATAGCGGCTCAGCTTTTAAAAGGTTGATCAAACGGAAGTATGCACAAAATGGGCGATGCGCTCGGCTGCCTGCACGCAGTCAGCCAAAGGCGCCACCAAAGCAATGCGGATGCGGCCCTGGCCGGGATTCACGCCGTGCGCCTCGCGCGCCAGGAAACTGCCCGGCAGCACGGTAACACCAGTACGGCCAAAAAGGTCGCGCACGAAGGCCGTATCCGAGCCGGGCGTGGCCGCCCACAGATAGAAGGAGGCTTGCGGACGGGACACGTCGAGCACCTTCTGCAGGATAGGCACGACGGCGTCGAATTTCTCGCGGTACAGGCGCCGGTTGTCCTTCACGTGCGCCTCGTCCGTCCAGGCCGCAATGCTGGCGGCGGACACGATGGGGCTCATGGCACTGCCATGATACGTGCGATACAGCAGAAAGCGGCCGATCAGCGCGGCGTCGCCCGCCACGAAGCCCGAACGCAGGCCGGGCACGTTGGAACGCTTGGACAGGCTGGAGAACGCCACCAGGTTGCGGTAGGTATCGCGGCCCAGGCGGCGCGCGGCCTGCAGGCCGCCCAGCGGCGGGTTGCCTTCGTCCAGGTAGATTTCCGAATAGCACTCGTCCGAGACGATCACGAAGCCATGGCGGTCGGACAGTTCGAACAGCGTTTTCCATTCGTCCAGCGACATGACGTTGCCGGCCGGGTTGCCCGGCGAGCAGACGAACACCATGCGCGTCTTCTTCCAGACGTCGTCCGGCACCTGGTTCCAGTCGCTGGCGAAATTGCGCACCGGGTCGGCGTTGACGAAGTAGGGCGTGGCGCCGGCCAGCAGGGCCGCGCCTTCGTAGATCTGGTAGAACGGGTTGGGGCAGATCACCACCGAACCGGCGGACGGGTCGATGACGGTCTGCGTGAACGCGAACAGCGCTTCGCGCGAGCCCAGCGCCGGCAGCACCTGCGTTTCCGGGTCGGGGGCCGGGATGCTGTAGCGCCGCGCTAGCCACTCCGAGATCGCCCGGCGCAGGGCAGGATCGCCCTTGGTGGACGGGTACACGGACAGGCCGGCAAGACTGTCGCGGATGGCCTGTGCGACGCGCTCGGGCGCGGCGTGTTTGGGCTCGCCGATCGACAGATTGATGGGCGTCAGACCGTCCGGCTGCTGGCTGGCCGAAGCCAGCAAAGCGCGCAGTTTTTCGAACGGATAGGGGTGTAGGGCATCGAGGCGCGGATTCATGACGCAAGATTTTAACAAGCAAGCTACAATAGCGGGCTTGGCTTAAAGCGAAGGTGGCGAAATTGGTAGACGCACCAGGTTTAGGTCCTGACGCCGTAACAGGTGTAGGGGTTCGAGTCCCCTCCTTCGCACCAACCCTATTTGGGCACTGATTTGGCTTGATGCCAACAATGTCCTGCAAGCCCCCCGGCATCCGTGCCGGGGGGCTTTTCTTTTATCTACGGCTTTGACGCCCTTCATTGAATCGCGCTCGTTGCGCCATCCACGCCAGGATTGACGCCTTGGGGGCAGGGGAGGCCTGGGAACGGCCTGCGAAATTGGTGGGTCCTATCGTGGGGCCTGCCTGCGGGCTATGACGAGGTTCGGGGGCTCGGGTAGTTGCCCAAGTCACCTACCGATGGCATCAATGGCGGTCCGGCAGTGATCTTCACGCCCAGGCTCCTTCCAAGCCTGTGAGAGGGGGCTTCCACTGCGACGTGTATCAGCCAGGCGGCCAATATCGCGATCGTCGTCATGATGAACAAGGCATTCCAATCCGAGAATCCGATCGACAGCAGGAAAGCCATGCCTGTATATCCAAGAACCGGATGCACGGCGTACAAGGGGAAACTGATCTTCGCGAAAAAATCCAGGATGGGGCCACCGGACCATCCACGGGCAAAAAAGTAGAACAGGGTAAATACCAGCAGCGCGATTCCATAGGACCACACGGTCGAACTATCCCATTGATGCACTATTGCCACCCAACCGAAAATCGCGAACATGGCCGCTGCGGTTGCAAGCAATGAGCGCGATTTGAGCATTTCGCGGCCATGGTAGTTGAACGCGATGCCAATACTCATGAATGTGAGGTATGGCAGCGGGTACAGCAGGTTCGCGGCGCCGTTCCAGGCCAGCGACATCTCAATATTTGCACCATGGCTGGATGCCGCGACCGTAACAATGGCGATCAAGGCAAGCGGAGTCAGCCTCCCTGCGGCGACCCAACGCCAGACAAGCAAGATGTACAAATAGAACAACACTTCAATTTCGAGGGTCCAAACGATTCCGTCAAATTGGGGACCGCCGATCAATCCGCGAAAAAGGGACATGTTGGCGACTACATCTGATCGGGTGAACGGAAGGCGATAGTCGTTCAGGTGGGGCATCACCGACAAGACGACGAGGCTAACCGTCAGACAGATGCAGTAGGTAGGCCAGATGCGGAACAAGCGGCCCACGGCAAAAGCGGTGCGGCCATTACTCTTGCTGGCCAGTGCTGCGACCGACTGCGGGATGACGAGGCCGCTGATCAGAAAAAACAGGGATACAGCAAAAGGCCCCGGATTCAGATATCTCATTGTTTCAATCGCCCACGGCGCGTAGGCGTTGAAATAGAGCGGTTCCTCCCTGGGAACGAACCAGGGTGTGCTGCTCCCCTTTATATTGTGAAAAACCAGGACGTAATGGCCGAATAGCACGATGAGCGCGGCCAGGCCTCGAAGCGTGTTCGCGAACTCCAGCCGGCCGTGATGCGACGAAGCCATGGCATGATTCATTTTGTAATATTTGTTTCGTTATTTTTAGGGCGGGACGAGTGTAGCCTGTCTGATGACGGACTCGTTTCGTGGCGACTCATCGGACGCTGGCGGCTATCGAGCGGCTAGCCCTCCGCCCGGTTTTTTCCCCGCGCGAATGTGCGGTTTTGATATGCGTATCGTTCTTCGGTGGAAGTTTGCCGGTACACGACAGTTCGGGGAGGGCCTTTCATGGCGCTCAAGCACGCTGCATTTATGGATGTCATCGATATACGCACCCCGCATCGCGAACAGGGGGAGGCCGTCAGCGTCAGTTTGATGAAGACGGCGCACATGCAATTGCTGCAATTGGCGCTGCCCGCCGGCCACGGCCTGCCGCAACACGCGGTGGCGGGCGAAATCACTATCCATTGCGTGGCCGGCGAGGTCAGCGTGGCATTGCGCGACGGCGTGCGCCAGCTGCGCGAAAACCAGCTCGTCGCGCTAGCCGCGCATGAGCCGCACGCCTTGCAGGCCGTGAGCGATGCGACCGTGCTGGTGACAGTGCTGCACGCCCCCGCGTAGTCCCCATTTTTCTGACGCAGACGTGTTCCCTGAGAGGTGAGCCGTGCATGAGCTGTTGGCCGACTGGTGCGAAATCCTTAACCGCTTGCTGCGGGACGTGGCCAAGGCCCACGCCACGGCGCAGGCGCGCGACAACGCGCTGCGCCATGCCCACCGGCATTCCTGCCAGGCGCCGATCTGCTTCCGGATGTCGGGCGCCACGGTCAGCCACCTGGCCGAGACGCTGGACTGCGCCATCCGCGCGTCCTGCGCCCGCCATGACAACTCCGCCTGGGTGCAGGCGCTGGACGTGGCGTACACCAAGTTCCTGCTGTACTTGATCCGCGACGTGGATCGGTGGTCCAGCGGCGGCCTGCAGGAAGTGGCGGCCTAGGGGACCGGCCGCTGGCCGGTGCATTACGGCGTTCTGGATAAACAAACAGCATTCCGGCCCGGTTCGTGCGGGCATCGTGCGCGCTTTTGCCGCCTGCGCCTTTCCGTCTAGCCAGTCCGTACGATCCCCGCGCCCGTCCTGCGACGTTACCGTGGTTGCGGCAGGGGTGCCCGCGTCCGGCTGCGCTCAAGAATTGTCAAGATTTACATTGCTTTGAAGTCGTCGTTGCCGCCCCGCGATACCGTGGCATTTTCGTTTTTCGGGGAGTCGATATGTATTCGCTTTCTAAGCGTTGCGGCGCGGAGTTCTTTGGTACGTTCTGGCTGGTATTGGGAGGCTGCGGCGCAGCGGTGCTGGCCGCCGGTTTCCCGGAACTGGGTATCGGTTTCGCCGGCGTGGCGCTGGCCTTCGGCCTGACCGTGCTGACGATGGCGTTCGCGGTGGGCCACATTTCCGGCGGGCATTTCAACCCGGCCGTCACGGTGGGCCTGGTGGCGGGCGGCCGTTTTCCCGCCAAGGAAATCCTGCCCTACGTCATTGCCCAGGTCCTCGGCGCGATCGTGGCGGCGGCGGTACTGGCCTGCATCGCGAGCGGCAAGCTGGGTTTCGATCTGAAGGGCAGCCATTTCGCGGCGAACGGCTACGGCGCCTATTCGCCGGGCAAGTACTCGATGGTGTCCGCCCTGGTGACGGAAGTCGTGCTGACCGCGGGCTTCATCTTCGTGATCCTTGGGGCGACCAGCAAGCGCGCGCCGGCCGGCTTCGCGGCGATCCCGATCGGACTGGCGCTGACGCTCATCCACCTGATCAGCATTCCGGTGACGAACACCTCGGTCAATCCCGCCCGTTCCACCGGCCCCGCGCTGTTTGTGGGCGGCTGGGCGCTGGAGCAGTTGTGGCTGTTCTGGGTCGCGCCCATCGTCGGCGCGATCGTCGGCGCCATCGCCTACCGCCTGGTCAGCGATCCCGCACAGGAGCGTAGCTAAGCCAGGTGCTACACCGGGCGATAATGGGGCCGAGTCTCTGATCCCGGTCCCATGAACGAATTTACGATTGTCATCAACCTTGTATTGGCCATGCTGCTGGGCGCCGCCGTCGGCGTCGAGCGGCAGTGGCGGCAGAACTACGCGGGCGTGGTCACGCATGCGCTGGTCTCGCTGGGCGCGGCCGCCTATACCGCCTTGCCCGCGTTGCTGGATGCCGGCAACGACATGCGCCTGGGCAGCCAGGTGGTGACGGGCATCGGCTTTCTGGGCGCGGGCCTGATCATGCGGGACGGCCTGACCATACGCGGCCTGAGCGCGGCCGCCACCATCTGGGCCACCGGTGCGGTGGGCGTGCTGGCGGGCTATGGCTTTCTCGCCGAAGCCAGCGCGGTGACGGCGCTGATCCTGGTGACCAACGTGCTGTTGCGGCGCGGCGCCAGGCTGGTGGACCGCTACGTGCCCGAGGCGGAAACCGAAGAGCGCTACTACAACATCGCCCTGACCTGCGCCTCCACGGACGAAGCCCTGGTGCGGGCCGAACTGCTGAACGCTCTGGGCAAGCACAGCCTGCGCCTGCGCGGCGTGGAAAGCCAGCAGCGCGATGGCGGACGCTCCGAGGTGACCGCGGTGGTCTATTCCATGCGGCAGGAGGACGAGCGGGTCGAACAGCTGGTGGGCAGCCTCAGCCTGCTGCCGCAGACCTACTCGGCCAGATGGACTTCCGACACCGGCAATGCATGATGCGCGCCGGAATCAGGACACCGTAAGTCCGATTTCAATACGCTTGCGCACCTTCTTCCAGATGACGAGCGTATTCCGTGACGACACCGATTTCTCCCGCCGCGCCTGTCGGTCTTGCGCACTATGACCGGGCCACCATCGCCTTTCATTGGCTGACGGCGGCGCTGGTGGTGGGCTTGTTCGCGCTGGCCGAAATCTGGAGCTTCCTGCCGCGCGGCACGCCCACGCGGCGTTTGCTGCAGCACCTGCACATTTCGTTCGGACTGCTGTTTGCCGCCGTGTTCGTGCTGCGCGCCGTCTGGCGCCTGAGCGCGGGCCGTCGTCTGCCGCCGGCCTCCGCGGGCTGGCTGCGCGCAGCTAGTACAGGCGTACATGGATTGCTGTACCTGCTGATGGCGGCGCAGATCGTGCTGGGCTTCCTGTTCCGCTGGGCGCAGGGCGAGCCGTTCGCGTTCTTCGGCCTGTTCGACGTGCCCACGCTGATCGCCATCGATCACGAGCAGCGCCGCTTCATCGGCGGACTGCACGACACCGTTGCGTGGTGCATCATCGTCCTGGCGCTGCTGCATGCGCTGGCCGGGCTCTTCCACCACTACGTCCTGCGCGACGGGGTGCTGCGCCGCATGCTGTCCAGCCGCTGAGGAGCGCGCGGCGAGAGGGGGGGTGAAAGGCGGGCCGGGCAGGTTGTACATTACGCACTATCACTGCCTTACTTCCACAGGATGTACCCATCATGACCGCCCTTGAAGTGTCTATCTCCTCCTCGATCAGCTGCGCGAACGATCGCCCCTTCGTGCTGTTCGGCGGCATCAACGTGCTGGAATCCAAGGAACTGGCGCTGCGCGCCTGCGAGGAGTACCAGCGCGTCACGCGCAAGCTGGGCATCCCGTACGTATTCAAGGCCTCCTTCGACAAGGCCAACCGTTCGTCCATCCATTCCTATCGCGGTCCGGGGTTGGAAGAGGGCATGAAGATCTTCGAGGCGGTCAAGAAGGAATTCGGCGTGCCCGTCATCACCGACGTGCACGAGCCGTGGCAGGCCGCCACCGTGGCCGAGGTTGTGGACATCCTGCAGCTGCCGGCCTTCCTGGCCCGGCAGACGGACCTGGTGGTGGCGCTGGCCAAGACCCAGCGCATCATCAACATCAAGAAGCCGCAGTTTCTCAGCCCGGCCCAGATGCTGAACATCGTCGAGAAGTTCACCGAGGCCGGCAACGAAAAGCTCATCCTGTGCGACCGCGGCACCAGCTTCGGCTATGACAATCTGGTTGTAGACATGCTAGGGTTTGGCGTGATGAAGAAAGTGTCCGGCAACCGGCCGCTCATATTCGACGTCACGCATGCCTTGCAGCAGCGCTCGGCGCTGGATGCCGCATCGGGCGGCCGCCGCGAGCAGGTGGCCGAACTGGCGCGCGCAGGCATGGCGGTGGGACTGGCCGGGCTGTTCCTGGAAGCTCACCCCGATCCCAAGAACGCGAAGTGCGACGGCCCCAGCGCCTTGCCGCTGGACAAGCTGGAGCCCTTCCTGAACCAACTGAAGATGCTGGACGACCTGGTGAAGTCCTTTGCCCCTATCGACATCGAACCCTGAATCCCGCGGTCATATTGGCTGCGCAAAGTTGTTATACGATCCGGGCCAAACATTGGGGAGGCCTGGATGTCTTTGTATGTGATCGTCGCCGTTCGAAAAGAGCCCGTCAGCGGGCATGTGGCCTATGTGCGCTGGGGCCAGGCCGAACGCGGCGTCCCCGGCTGGGTGACCGAGCCGGTGACGGCGGCGGCATCCGAAGTCATCGAAGCGATCAAGGACGGAGCGGAAGTGGAAACCGCCATCAGCCAGGACGGCATGAGCGTGGCGCTGCGGCCGGTGCGCGTGCTGGTCGATGACGACGGACGCGAACATCTCGCTTCCGTGCCCGTTCCCAGCTCCACCTTGCACACGCTCTTCGACCTGCCCGAATTCTGATCCGGGCAGGCCGGCTGGCGCCTAGCGGCGGCCCTGCGCGAAATTGAGCAGGGCGTCTCCGGCCATTCGGTAGCGCACCCATTCATCCTGCGGCAGCGCGCCGATCGACTTGTAGAAATCGATGGCGGGCGTGTTCCAGTCCAGCACGCTCCATTCCAGCCGGCCGCAGCCATTGGCCACTGCTTCTTGCGCCAGATGGCGCAACAGGTCGCGGCCCGCGCCGATGCCGCGTTGCTCCGGCGTGATGTACAGGTCTTCCAGGTAGATGCCGTTCTTGCCCAGCCAGGTCGAATAGCTGTAGAAGTAGACGGCGTAGCCGATGGGCTTGCCGTCCAGCAGGCACATCAGGGCCTTGGCCGGCGCGTTTTCGGCGAACAGGGTGCGTTCGACATCCTCGGGGCTGGCGATCACTTCATGGGCGGCGCGCTCGTACACGGCCAGCTCGGTGATGAACGCATGGATCTGGGCCGCATCCGTAGCGACGGCCGGACGAATTTCGATAGTCACGGGTACTTCCTACTACTGCTTTTGGGGGGCCTTATCCTACCCGCGAATCGGGCAGAGCGCATTTTCGTCCGGCGAGTCCATTTCGGGAATACCCTTACTTGCGCACGGAGCGCCCGGGGGCGATTCTTGAAAGCGTTCTGCCCTCGAGTCCAATGCGTACAACAGGGGACATCTCCCATGCCTGAACCTGGCTCCGCCGCCAGCACGCCTGCCGCAAGCCGTAAAAGGCGTCGCCTGTCCTGGATCTGGCTGGTGCCCATCATTGCAGCCTTGGGCGGGCTGATTTTGGTGGTGCGCGTCTGGATGGAAGCGGGCCCCACCGCCACCATCAGCTTCCAAACCGCCGAAGGGCTCGAGGCCGGCAAGACCCAGGTCCGCTACAAGGAAGTCGTGGTCGGCGTGGTCGAACGCGTGGCCTTGAATTCGGATCGTTCGGGCATCGTCGCGACCGTGCGCATCAACAAGGACGCCGCCAGCCTGCTGCAGGAAGAGACCGTGTTCTGGGTGGTCCGGCCCAGGCTGACCTTGAGCGGCGTGTCGGGACTGAGCACCTTGTTCTCCGGGGCCTATATCGGCGTGGACCCGTCCGACCGGTTCCGCCAGGAAGGCGAGAGCCGCGCCTCCAAGTACAGCTTCGTCGGACTGGAAACTCCGCCCGAAGTGGCGCAGGACCGCGCCGGCAAGCGCTACACCCTCAAGGCCCGCGACCTGGGCTCGCTGGACATAGGTTCACCCGTCTACTTCCGCCGCATCGCGGTGGGCGAGGTGGTGGGCTACCACCTGGACAGCAGCGGCGAAGGCGTCAACGTGCAGGTATTCATCGACGCGCCCAATGACGATTTCGTCAACAGCGCCACGCGCTTCTGGAACGCCAGCGGCGTGGATTTCAGCGTCGATGCGCGCGGCCTGCAAGTGCGCTCGCAGTCCCTGCTGTCCGTGATCGTGGGGGGCGTCGCGTTCGACACCATCGAGCAGCACGCGCACGTGGCGGCCAAGGCCGATGCCGAGTTCACCATCTTCCCGTCGGAAGGCGCGGCCCGCGCCCAACCCGATGGCATGCCGCTGCACATCCGCATGCGCTTTGATCAGTCGGTCCGGGGGCTGGTGGTCGGCGCGCCCATCGACGCCTATGGCGCGGCCATCGGCCAGGTGGACTCCATCCGCCTGGAATTCGATCCGGCGATCAAGCAGTTCTACGCGCTGGTCGGAGCCACCGTCTATCCCGAGCGCCTGGGCGCGCAGACGGTCGAGGAAATCAAGGAATACTCGGGCTCGACCCTGGAACATCCCAACGGCAGGCTGCTGGCCGCCCTGATCCAGCAGGGCCTGCGCGCGCAGTTGCGCATCGGCAACCTGCTGACCGGCCAGCTATACGTCGCCATGGCGGTGTTCCCGGACGCCAAGCCGGTGACGTTCAAGATGGAAGAGGATCCGTTCATTCCCACCGTGCCGAACAACCTGGATCAGTTGCAGCAGCAGATCAACAGCATCCTCACCAAGCTGGATCGGGTGCCGTTCGAAGGCCTGGGCGCCGATCTGGGGCAGTTGCTGCGCGCCACCTCCAGCCTGATGAAGCGGCTGGATACCCGCCTGGCGCCCGAGGCGCAAGCCATGCTGCGCCAGGCCAGCAAGTCCTTGGCCGCCGTGGGCGGGGTGCTGAGTCCCGACGCCGGCCTGCCGCTCAATGCCAATGCGGTCTTGCAGGAACTGTCGCGGGCGGCCCGGTCGCTGCGGGAGCTGTCGGACTATCTGCAGGCGCATCCGGAGTCGCTGCTGCGCGGCCGCGCGCCGGATGCCCAGTACCAGCGCCAGCCGGCGCGCTAGGCTAGGATGCGAGCCACTGCGCGATCTGGCGGGCGCTGGTTTGCGCGTCGGTGCCCGAGGTGTCCAGCACCAGGTCGCTGAATGGACGCGCGGCATAGCCTTCGAGGTACATCTGCGCGATGCGCTGCCGTTCCCATTCGGTCAGGACGCGTCCGCCCCGGTCCGATTGGGCGGCCGCGAGCGTGGGAGCCAGGGTCACCACGCGCAAGCGGGCGCCGCGCCGCTCGCACGCAGCCAGGATTTGCCCGTAGCTGTCCTGCTCCAAGGGGTAGGCGATGACCAGGTGGCGGTCCTGCGCCTCGGCGATCAGCCTGGTGAGGCGAGCCAGCGCCAGCGCCCATTGCTCGGTGTGCGGCAGATGGCTGGGAGCGTCGTGGTCATCGCCGTCGATGAAGCGCGCAGCGGGCAGCAGGGCGGCCAAGGCCGCTCCGACCGTGGACTTGCCGCTGTTGATCGGGCCGTTGAGATGGATGACGGTGGTGTCAGGCGTTGAGATGGCTGTTCCTTTCGGTGCGGGCGGGCGCGCAGGCGTCCGCGCCGGCCGAATCAGAACAGGCATTGTCGCAAAGCGAACTTGCGGCCGAAAGCGCGGACTTCATCGCCGTCCACGGACGCCGCCAGGTCCCAGCGGTCGCCGCGCGTCACCAGGAAGGAACGGCCGGTGAAGGCGTGGCGCAAGGCGAATTGCCAGAAGGCGGCCTCGGAGCCCACGGGTTCGAGGTCGTGCGGTCCGATCAGGAGCCGGATGGGGCGGGGCGTCGCCCCCAGTGTCCAGCGCAGGGCGATACCCAGGAACGCAAACCGCGCCGAAAGCGACGAAGGCTGGACGGTCAGCACGCGGATTCTGTTGATCATGGCCAGGACCCCTTGCAGATAGATCCCAGCGTAGCAAAAGCGGTTCAGGCCTTCCATACCGCCTTTGGCGGAAATTGGCGGGCCCGGCCGGGTGCTATTTCTGGATGGCGCCCGGCGCCTGGCCGCGGGTGATCCGGCCAAGCAACAGCAGGGCGCCGGCTGGCGCCAGCGCGAACGCCGCGAACAGCCATTGCGCGGCATGCTGCGCGCCCGCGACGCCGCCCGGATCCGCCAGGCCCGCGCTGTTGGTGATGACGCCGGCCAGCGCCGCCGTCAACGCCGTCGCGTACAGTTGCACGGTGGTGATGGACGAGGAGGTCAAGGTTTCCTCGCCGGCAGGCGCCGCGGTGAAGATGCGCGTCAACAGGTGCGGCCAGCTCAGGCCGATGCCGAAGCCTACGCCGGCCAGCGCCAGCACATAAACCGCCAGGCCGGGGTAGGACTGCAACTGCGTGGCGCGCGGCGTCATATAGGCCAGGGCGGCCAGCGAGGCCAGGATCACCACGGGGCTCAGGCGCACCAGGACATTGGCGGCCGGGCCGCTGCGGGTGGCGCTGGGCATGGCCGCCAGGGTCCAGCCTGCCGCCATGGCGGCGGTCATGTAGCCGGCCGCCAAGGGCGTCATGCCATGGATGACTTGCAGGAAGTACGGCACGAAGATTTCGGTGGTGATGGCGGCCACTACCAGGCACATCACCGCGTACAGCGCGCCCAGCGGCTTGGCGATCGAATAGGCGCCGGTAGGCAGCAGCCGCTTCGCGGCGCGCTGGTCCACCGCCGCGATCAGCGCGGCGATGGCCAGCCCGGCGGCAATGCCCGCCAGATTCCAGCGCAGGTCCGTCGACAGACTGGCCAGCGTGATGGCGAGCACGCTGGCCACCAGCAGGCCCAGCGTGATCACGGGCAGCGGGCTCGGCCGCGAGGGCGGGACCGATTCCTTGCCGCCGACCTTGAGAGCCACGATCGCCGCCAGCCCGGCCGCCACGGGCAGCAAGGCCCAGAACGCCAGCCGCCAATGCCCGGTCTGGGCGAAGACGCCGCCGATGGCCGGGCCGCACAGGGTGGCGACGCCCCACATGCCCGACACCAGGGCCATCGCGCGCGACCAGAGGGGCGCCTCGAACACCAGGCGGATCAGGGCATAGCTGAGCGCAAACAGGATGCCGCCGCCCAGGCCCTGGATGCTGCGTCCGGTCAGCAGCGCCGGCATGCTCGGCGCCAGCGCGCAAACCACCGATCCCGCGGTGAACACCGCGACCGCAAGCAGGTAGGCCGCGCGCGGCCCCAGCGTTTCGATCAGCCTGGCGGACAGCGCCGACCCGACGATGGAAGTGACAACGAACAGCGTGGTGTTCCAGGCGTAGTACTCCAGCCCGCCGATGTCCTTGATGACGCTGGGCAGGATGGTGGTGACGATGTAGACGTTGATGGCGTGCAACGCCACCCCGCCCGCCAGCGCGATGGAGCGCAGGGCATTGGTTCCGTGCAGCAGATCTGCCCAGGACGCGCTTGATACATGGGTGGTGCCGGTGCTCACGCGGTCTTCCGCCTTTTGAGAGAAATTATTTAAACAAGATTTATATTGGATAATACGCATGCCGCCGCGCAACCGCAAACGCAGTGTGCGCGCGCCGTAGGGTGGTCAGCGCCTGCGCAATCCGCGCAGCAGCAGATCCAGCGCCTGCAAAGCCTGTGCCAGACGCGGTCCGCTCTCGGGATCCTGCGCGATCCAGAAGGCGCTTTCGACCAGGCTGCCGTTGATCAGCCGCGCCAAGGCCTGCGGCGCGGCAGGTTCGATGACCTCCTGTTCCATCATCGTCTGCAGCAGCGCCGCGAGCGACGCAATGCAGTGTTGCTGCGAGCCGTCCGCCGCCGCGCCGAGCACGGCCCGCGCGTCCTGCAGCACGATGCGCCGGATCTCGGGTTCGGCCGCCATCTCCAGATAGGCGCGGCAGCGCCCGCGCAAGGCGGCCCAGGCATCGGGCGCCTGCGCGGCGATGGCGGCCAGGCGCTGGTCCATTTCGCCGTCGATCTGTTCGACCACCGCCGCGAGCAAGCCCTTCTTGTCGCCGAAGTGGTGATACAAGGCGCCGCGCGTCAGCCCCGCCGCCGCCGTGAAATCGTCCATGGACGTGGCGGCGTAGCCGGCCTCGCGGAAGGCCAGGCGGGCCGTGGCCAGCAGTTTCGCGCGGGTGGCTTCTATCATCTCGGCGCGGGAACGCGTCATGCTCCTCTCCAAAGACATACGGTACGTATGTAAATTGACATACGCATCGTATGTGAATACGATGCCGCTGTCCATGGCAATCAAAGGTTTCCGGTGTCGAATCCGTATCGCGAGTTGTTCCAGGCGCCCGGCGCCCTGGGTTTTGTCCTGGCCGGCGCCGTCGCGCGCCTGCCTCTGCCCATGATCGGCATCGGCATCATCACCATGTTGTCCGAGGTGCGCGGCTCTTATGCGCTGGCGGGTGCCGTCGCCGCCGCTTTCGCCCTGGCCACGGCCTTGCTGGCGCCGCGGATTTCCCGCCTGGTGGACCGCCATGGCCAGGGCAGGGTGCTGCCCGTGGCCGCGGGCCTGTGCGTCGCGGGACTGGTCGGCCTGGCGGCGTGCGTGCAATGGAACGCGCCCGATTGGACTCTGTTCCTCTTCGCCGCGCTGGCAGGGGCCTTGCCCAGCATGCCGGCGATGATACGCGCGCGCTGGACCGAGATCTTCAGGGACCAGCCGCAGTTGCGCACCGCCTACGCGCTGGAGTCCGTGGCCGACGAGCTGAGCTTCATTGTCGGGCCCCCGCTGGCCGTCGGGCTGAGCGTGCTGTTCTTTCCGCAGGCCGGCCCCTTGTTCGCGGCGCTGCTGCTCGCGGCGGGCGTGACGGCCTTCGTGCTGCAGCGGGCCACGGCGCCCGCGGTGCGGTTCAAGCAGGAAGGGCGCCAGGCATCGGTGCTGCGCATGCCGCCGATGCGCGCCCTGCTGGCGGTGATGGCTGCCATGGGCATCATCGTCGGCACCATCGACGTCCTGAGCGTCGCCTTCGCCCGGCAGCAGGGCATGCCGGCCGGAGCCAGCCTGGTGCTGTCCGCCTATGCCCTGGGGTCCTGCGTGGCCGGCCTGGTGTTCGGCGTGCTCAAGTTCCAGATGCCGTTGGCTCGCCTCCTGGTGGTTGCGGCGGCGGTCACGGCGTTCACGACGGTTCCGCTGCTGCTGGTGAACGATCTGCTCACCCTGGCGCTGGGCGTGCTGCTGGCCGGCCTGTCGTTCGCCCCGACCATGATCATCGCGATGGCGCTGGTGGAAAGCAGCGTGCCTGGCCATCGCCTGACGGAAGGCCTGACCTGGCTGGTGACCGGCCTGGGCGCGGGCGTGGCGGCGGGCGCGGCGCTGGCAGGCTGGGTCGTCGACCACTACGGCGTGGGCGCGGGATTCTGGACGGCGGTAGGCGCGGGCGCGATCGTGCTGCTGGCCGCCATGCCGGTGGGACGCAGTCCCGCGGCCAGGCAAGCCGGGGCCTGACGCGGCAGGTCTATAGAATGGCGGCTTCGGCGCCCGCCCAGGCGCGCCGCCAGGAGAAGCGCATGTCCAGAACCGTCGTCAATCCCGATAGCGTGCCCAACACCGTGCAATACGGATTCAGCCAGGCCGTCATCGTCACCGGGCAGCGCCGCATGCTGCTGTCAGGCCAGGTCGGGGTCGACGCCAACGAGCGCACGGTGGGGCCGGGCCTGCAGGAGCAGACCGAGGCCACGCTGGACAATATCGAGCGCGTGCTCGCCGCGGCCGGCGCCACCTTGGCGCAGGTCATCATGCTGCGCATCTACATCTGCGAGACGGCCAGGGAAGACCAGGAAGTGATCGCGCAGGCGCTGCGCGACCGTTTCAAGAAGGATCCTCCGCCCTCATCCTGGATCATCGTCAGCGGCCTGTCGCTGCCGGAATGGCTGATCGAGATCGAGGCGGAGGCCATGCTGGACTAGGGCCTGTGCAAGGCGCCATTTAGCGTGAACAGGACCTAGCCGCGCCAGGGCGTCGCGGCAAAGGCGGCGCGCAGATGGGCCAGGAAGCCCGCCGTGCGCGCGGGCAGTTCCTGGCGCGATTTGACCAGGGCCACCACGTCGGCCGACGGCAGGCTCCAGCCGGGCAGCAGCGGCACCAGCGCGCGCGCCTGCAGATGCGCGGCCACGTCCCACTCCGAGCGCACCATGATGCCGTGTCCGGCCAGCGCCCATTCCACGGCGGTTTCCCCCGCATTGCTTGACAGCAGCGGCGCCACGCGCACCCCCACGGCCGGGCCGCGCCCATGCTTGAAGCGCCATAAGGTCACGTCTTCATCGTTCTCGCGCAGCGCGATGCAGTCGTGCGCCCGCAGGTCCTCGGGCTTGGCGGGGGCGCCGCGGCGCGCCAGGTAGGCGGGCGATGCGCACAGGATCCGCCGGTTCGGCGCCAGCGGGTAGGCGACCAGCGTCGAATCGCGCAGCTCGCCGATATGCACCATCACATCCCAGTCGTCGGACGCCAGCCGCGGCGGCCCGTCGGACAGCGTCAGGCTGGCGGTGACGTCCGCGCTCTGGCGGCGGAATTCCGCGACCAGGCCCGCGATGTAGCGCTGCCCGAATCCCAGCGGGGCGACCACGCGCAGATGGCCTGCCACCACGCCCCGGCGTCCCGCCAGTTCGTCGGCCAGCTCGCCCAGTTCGCCGCAGATCTGTTCCGCGCGCAACGCCAGCAGCCTGCCTTCGTCGGTCAGCGCGGTGCCGCGCCCCGAACGGTTGACCAGCCTGACCCCCAACCGCTTTTCCAGCGTGTTCAGCCTCTGGGTGACGGCCGGCGGGGTCACGTCCAGCGCGCGCGCCGCTTCGGCCAATGAGCGGGTGGCTGCCAGGCTAAGGAAAAAACGCAGGTCTTCGGTCGTAATCATGCAGGCATGGATTAATGGACGATTAAGTCCAGATTAAACACGCGGAACCGCCGCCGCGCCATACTTCAGCCATTCCGATACGCCATGCCGAGAACGCCATGAACCAGAACGCCACGCCTTCCTCTCTCGATACCCTCGATACGCCATGCCTGCTGCTGGACGAGACGCGCATGATGCGCAACATCGGGCGCCTGAACGCGCTGATGGCCGGGCATGGGGTGCAGCTGCGTCCGCATCTGAAGACGCCCAAATCCATCGACGTCGCGCGCCGGCTCATGTCCTCGCCGCAGGGGCCGGCCGCCGTGTCCACGCTGCAGGAGGCCGAGCAGTTCGCGGCCGCCGGCGTCACCGACCTGCTTTATGCCGTGGGCGTGTCGCCGGCAAAGCTGGACCGCGTGCTGGCGCTGCGCCAGCGCGGCGTGGATCTCACCGTGGTGGTGGACAGCCTGGAGGCGGCGCGCGCCGTCGCCCAACGGGCCAGGGAGGCGGGCGACGCCATCCCGGCGCTGATCGAGATCGACTGCGACGGCCATCGCGCCGGGGTGCAGCCGGATAATACGGCGCAACTGCTGGCGATCGCGCGGGTCCTGCACGAGGACGGCGCGTGCCTGCGCGGCGTCATGACGCACGCCGGCGAGTCCTACGGCTGCGATAGCGTCGACGCCATTGCCGACATGGCCGAGCAGGAGCGCCTGGCGGCCGTCACCTGCGCCGAGGCGATCCGCCACGCAGGCCTGCCATGTCCGGTGGTCAGCGTGGGCTCCACGCCCACCGCGCATTTCGCCCGCAATCTCGACGGCGTGACCGAAGTTCGCGCCGGGGTGTACGTATTCTTCGATCTGGTGATGGCCGGGCTGGGCGTGTGCTCGGTGGACGATATCGCCGCCTCGGTGTTGACGACCGTGATAGGCCATCAACCCGACAAGGGCTGGATCCTGGTCGACGCCGGATGGATGGCCATGTCGCGCGACCGGGGGACCGCCAAACAGCGGGTGGACCAGTTGTACGGCCTGGTGTGCGACGCCCGCGGCACGGTCTATCCCGACCTGCTGCTGGCCGAGACCAATCAGGAGCAGGGCATCATCAAGGTGCGCCCCGGCAGCGGCGCGGCCCTGCCCGAGCTGCCCCTGGGCGCGAAGCTGCGCATCGTGCCCAATCACGCCTGCGCCACTTGCGCCCAGCACGATGCCTATGAGGTCGTGCGTCCGGACTCGTCCGAAGTGCTGGCGCATTGGGAACGCTTTCGCGGCTGGTAACCGCCGTCTACAAGGAGGCATGCATGGAATTCATCCATACGCATCAAGCCACGCCGCCCGCCGGCCACTATTCGCAGGCGGTGCGCGCCAACGGTTTCATATTCGTCTCTGGGCAGCTGGGGTTCCTGCCGCCCGCGGCGCCGGGGCAGCGGCCGGCGCTGGCTGATGGCGCCGCGGCCCAGACCCGGGAGGCGCTGCGCAGCGTCCGCGCCATCCTCGAAGCGGCCGGCGCCTCGCTGGCTGCGGTCGCCAGTGTGACGGTGTACATCCCGGACGTGGCGCTCTGGGACGAGGTCAACCAGGTCTATGAGCAGTGCTTCGGCGATCATCGGCCGGCGCGGGCCATCGTACCCACCCGCGAGCTGCACTACGGAGCCCTGGTCGAGATCAGCGTGGTTGCCGCTGCTTAGCGCGGCGGTGCGTGAGAGCGGACGCATCCAGGCGGACGCCTATAATGCGTGCGCCTCAATACCTACGGGGGAGACCGTCCGCATGCAGTACGAATACCTGTTCTGGTCCATGGCCGCAATGGTGGCGGCGGCGCTGGTTGGCGGCTCGCTATGCGGCCGCCTGGGCTCTATCAAGCATGTGCTGCTGGGGGTTGCCGCGCTGGCCGCGGCGGTGGGCGTGGCGGTGTTCCTGCTGTCCCGCCACGGCGGCTTCAGCGAACTGTCGGCGATGCTGTCGATCGCCGCCTTTATGTTCAGCCTGGTGATCGGCGCCGCCGCATCGCTGCTGACGCGGCGCATCCTGCTGCGCCGCTGAACGCAAGGCGCCTTGCGCCTTACTCTTCCGCGTCGAAATCCTCGTCGTCTTCGTCGTCTTCATCCTGTTCCAGGGCGTCATAGCCCTTCCAGGTGATGCGCCAGCGCGTCGCGCCCGCGGTCGCCGCCGTTTCGCTGATCTGCTTGACCAGGCCCGCGTCTTCCAGCAGGTCCAGGTGATGCGCAATCAGCTGCAGGCCTTGCTCTTCGGGATGCGGCGCCAGGGCCACGTTCTTGATGTCGTGCGTGCTCAGGTTGGGGCCCGGCGCGTCGCGCAGGGCGCCCAGGATAGTGACGACCAGATCGAAATCGCGTTGCATGATGTCCACCATTCATTGGGGGTAAAAGACAGGCCGACAATAGCAGAGATCCATGGCGGCGACGCGACAGGCGCCACAGCCGGGTTACAGTCCAGGGTTCTCGACAACCGATACGTGCATATCCCATGAAGAAACCCGCAGAGCGCGATTGCCTCGCGCTGATCCCCGGCTACACCGGCCAGGCCGCCAAGCTCTTTCTCACGCGCGGCGAAGACGGCCGCATCGAAGGCGTGACCGTGTTCGACCTGCTCGGCCACATCAAGCTGCAGGGCGATGCCGACGCAGCGGCGACGTGGGTCGGCGAATGGCTTGCCCAGGAGTCCGACAACCGCAAGGCCCGCCGCACGCAGCTGCTGGCGCAGATGTTCCTCTGCAAGCTCGCCGGCGACGAGAAGGGCGTCTTCCTGGCGGCCCAGAAGCCGCTGGCCCGCGTGCTGGCCGATGCCGGGGTGCGCAGCCGCTCCGTCGCGGCCACTTCCGGCGCCGCGCGCCGGTCACTTGGTCCTACAGTCAAGAAGCATTAGCCGAAGGCTGTTATAGTCGCGCCTGGGCGTGAGAGTGCACCTGCAAGGTGCGTGCCCAGGCGGGCAGAGCCCGCGAATCAAGGAAGAGTGATCATGGAAATAGTAAGTCGGCAGATTGCCGACGTAGCGGGCGGCGTCGAGCTGCACACCACGCTGGATGGCGAGAGCATCAGCGTCTACGTCCTGGAGGGCGTGACGGATCTCGATGCGATCGCAGACATCGTGCCGCGTGAAAAAGTCGAAGCAGGGGCTGACATACACGCCTCTAGTGTCGACAATGTTGATAATGCGCAAGAACAGATCGACCAAGTCCTGGAAAATATGAATCCCGGTGACGTGGCGGTTTTCCTTTGCTCGGGCCCCGATGCTTTCGGCGCGGCGCTCGATCTGCTGGGTTTACCTATCGACGAGTAAGCCTGGCGGCAAACCAAAGTGCTAGCCCGAACGGCGTATGAAGAAATTCTCGTACGCGGGCAGGCGGCATTTATATAAGCCTAGATTGTTTTTTTATGATGCGTGGGTGTAAACACCTATGCAGGACTTCTTATTGCCTATGAAAATGTGTGGAATCCGCTTGCAGTTTCTCTTTGTTGCATTATTGGCACGCATTTTTTAGGATTATGTTGACTTGTGAGGGGAACCTAACGATAGTGTCGGCACACGATCACAAGCGTTGCGATTTTCGTTCAGTGCCGTGCCTTTTCCGGCTCAGCGTTATTGTTCTACTGTCCCCTCCTTGATTGATTCGTGACCTCCGGGCATTTGCCCATTATCTCTAGGAAATACAGTATGGAAACCGGCGTCGTTAAGTGGTTCAACTCGGAAAAGGGCTATGGCTTCATCACCCCGGAAGCGGGTGGTAAGGATCTGTTCGCTCACTTCTCCGAAATCCAGGGCTCGGGCTTCAAGTCTCTGGAAGAGAACCAGCGCGTCAGCTTTGTGACGGCCAATGGCCCCAAGGGCCCGCAAGCCACGAAGATCCAGGTCCTGTAAGGGTCTGAGTTTTCGATAGAAGCCCCCTCGTGGGGCTTTTTTGTTTTCTGCGGCGGCCATTCCTAAACATGGAAAGTATTGCTTCGCCAGTAATGTCAGGGTAATCCCTAGAATACATAAATCCTGGTACGGGAATCACATCCGATTCATTCATCTGGTGTATGACCCTGATCCAGACGCGCGTCTCTGTTATTGTCGGCCTTGCCCCAGACTTCCGGATACGCGCTCTCATGACTACTGCTTCCTCCACGCAGATTGTTCCGCAGCCCCAGGAGGTGGTCGCGTTCTGGCTCGATGCCGGCCCCCAGCAATGGTTCAGCAAGAGCGCCGAATTCGATGCGGCCTTCCGCGCCCGTTTTGAGGCGGCCCACATGGCCGCCGCGGCCCGCCAGCTGGATGCGTGGCTGGACGACGCCAAGGGCGCCTTGGCGCTGATGGTCCTGCTGGACCAGTTCCCGCGCAATGCCTATCGGGGCACCGCGCACATGTTTGCCTCCGACCCCCTGGCCCAGTACTTCGCCGACCGCGCCATCGCGGCCGGCCACGATCTGGCGGTGGATCCGCAACTGCGCCAGTTCTTCTACCTGCCTTTCGAACACGCGGAGAACCTCGCGGCCCAGAACCGCGCCGTTGCCCTGATGGAGCCGCTGGACGCCGATTCGCTGCGCTGGGCGGTGCTGCATCGCGACATCATCAAGCGCTTTGGGCGCTTTCCCCATCGCAACGCCGCGTTGGGCCGGCAGACGACGCAGGCCGAGCAGGCGTTTCTCGATTCCGGCGGCTTCGCCGGATAGAGCTCGCGCGGCACGCTGTTCAGGGGTGCCGCGGCTGCACGTATCCGCATGTGTCCACGCGTGCCAAGTTGAAAATATCGGACCCCTTGCACGGCCTCAAGCCTTGTCTGGCCTGGCTTTCCGGCGGTTTCCGGATGCTGTTGGATTTGCGGATGTTTGACGTTTTTCGGGGTTCGCCAATACACTGGGTTTAGCGAGATTTTCAAGCGACGCGGTCTGCGTTTCACTTGTCGCCGTCAGTGGTGCTGCGGTTGCTTCCTCTCCCATCCTTGATGATCTGGCGCCCCGCGAGCAATCGCTTTTTCTAGGTTCAAGGACATTCCATGGCAACCGGCATCGTTAAGTGGTTCAACGCCGAAAAGGGTTATGGTTTCATCATGCCCGATGATGGCAGCAAGGATCTTTTCGCTCACTACTCGGAGATCCGCAGCGAAGGCTATAAGTCGCTGCAGGAGAACCAGCGCGTCACCTTCGAGGTCGGCACCGGCCCCAAGGGTCCCAGCGCAAAGAACATCAAGGTAGCGGCCTGACCTTCGCAGGGCAGCGCCCCGGGCCGGCCCGGCGCTCCGCCCAGAAAAAAGCCCCCGCACGCAATGTGCGGGGGCTTTTTTTATTCTCGCCGCGGCGCCGGCCGGCCCGCATGGCGGGCCGGCCTTGGGTAGGCTTCCTGGCGTCAGTGCTTCGCGTGGTTGGCCGGCGGCGTGGCCAGCTTGTCCACCAGCGCGATCCCTAGCGCCGACAGGATGAACAGGGCGTGGATGATGGTCTGCCACATCACGCCCGCCTCGGAGAAGCGCGCGTTGGGCGTGCCCAGTGTGCCGGCTTCAATGAAGGTGCGCAGCAGGTGGATCGACGAGATGCCGATGATGGCCATCGCCAGCTTGACCTTGAGCACGCTGGCATTCACGTGGCTGAGCCATTCGGGCTGGTCCGGGTGATTGTGCAGGCGCAGGCGGGACACGAAGGTTTCGTAGCCGCCCACGATCACCATCAACAGCAGGTTCGAGATCATGACCACGTCGATCAAGCCCAGCACCAGCAGCATGATCTCCATTTCGCCGAAGCTGTTGGCGTGCGTCAGCAGATGCCATAGCTCCTTCAGGAACAGCATGACGTAGACGCCTTGCGCGACGATCAGGCCCAGGTACAAGGGCAGTTGCAGCCAGCGCGAGCTGAAGATCAGGCTGGGCAGCAGGCCCAGGCGGGGAGGGGGGGTGGAGATCATATTTTTTTGGGTGCGAGCCGAGTGGAGTGTGCGAAAAATGGCGGGCGCAATTCTATCAATGCCGCGTTGCCGCAGGTATCAGTTTTTATGAAGAGTCCCGTCCGCGGGGCTGCCCGTAGCATGATTGCGCGGGTCTTGTTGAGGTTTTATGTAAGGAAAACTGGCATTTGCGAAACTGTGTGGCGAAACGCTTGGTGGGCATTGGTCGTATATAGAATTGCGGCCTCGTTCGCATAGAGCCAGTAAAGAGGAGTTTGTTCCCATGAAGATCCGCTACACCGTCGCTGCCCTGGGCGTTGCGCTCGCCCCTTTTTCCGCCTCCCAGGCTTTGGATATCGGCGGCCTGGTCGGCGCCGGCAGCAAGGTGGTTCAGGCTGCCACGTTGAGCGACGCCGAAATTAAGACACTGTCGGACAAGGCTTGCGCGCAGAGCGACTCGCAGGAAAAGATCGCCGCTCCCGGCAGCAAGTACGATGTCCGCCTGCAGAAAATCGCCAAGCAGCTGGGCGGCACGGTCAACGGCCAGAAGGCCAGCTACAAGGTCTATGTCACCAAGGACGTCAACGCCTGGGCCATGGCCAACGGCTGCATCCGCGTCTACAGCGGCCTGATGGACATGATGACCGACGATGAAGTGCTGGGCGTGGTGGGCCACGAAATCGGCCACGTTGCGCTGGGCCACAGCAAGAAGGCGATGCAGACCGCCTACACGGTTTCGGCCGCGCGCGATGCCGCCAATGCCGCAGGCGGCGCCACCGTGGCCGCGCTGAGCTCGTCGCAATTGGGCGACTTGACCGAGAAGTTCATCAACGCGCAGTTCTCGCAGTCGCAGGAAAGCGCCGCCGACGATTATTCGTTCGACCAACTGCAGGCCAAGGGCCTGAACACCCGCGGCCTGGTGACCGCGTTCCAGAAGCTGGCTGAACTGGACGGCGGCAAGAGCGATATGATGAGCTCGCATCCGTCCTCGGCCAAGCGCGCGCAGCACATCGAAGAGCGCATCGCCAAGGCCAAGTAAGGCGTCCATACAGGCGTAAATTCCCCCGTTCCGGGTGGAAAACGGGGCGCGAGTATCCGGGCTTATCCGGGTGCTCGCGCCCCTTTGCGTCAGGGGACCGGAAGTTTCCGGTAAAATCCCCCGTTTATCCGCCCGTCATCTCTTTATCTCTCGGAAAATAGGTCATTTAATGCAGCCTGTGGTTGAAACCCTCTCCGGCCTGGAGCGCCGTGTTGATCTGGCCGTCTCGGTGGCCGACGTCGAAAAGGAAGTCCAGGCGCAATTGAAGCGCGTGGCCCGGACCGCCAAGGTCCCCGGCTTCCGTCCGGGCAAGGCGCCGCTCGCCATGCTCGAGCGCAGCCATGGTCCCAGCATCCGCTACGACGTGATCAATAGCCAAGTTGGCCGTGCCTTCGAACAAGCTGTCGACGGCGCCAAGCTGCGCGTCGCCGGCGCCCCGAACCTCGAGCCCAAGACCGACGGCGTTGCCGACGACACGCTGGCGTTCACCGCCACGTTCGAGGTCTATCCCGAAGTTGCCGTGCCGGACCTGTCGACCCTGGCGGTTACCCGCTACGACACGGCCGTCACCGACGCCGAAGTGCAGCAAACCCTGGACGTCCTGCGCAAGCAGCGCGCCACGTTCGAAGCCCGTGAAGGCCGCGCCTCGCAAGACGGCGACCGCGTCACGCTGGACTTCGCCGGCACCATCGACGGCGTGCCGTTCGAAGGCGGCAAGGCCGAAGACTTCCCGTTCGTGCTCGGCCAAGGCCGCATGCTGCCGGAATTCGAAGAAGCCGCCCGCGGCCTGAAGGCTGGCGAAAGCAAGGTCTTCCCGCTCAAGTTCCCCGATGACTACCAAGGCAAGGAAGTCGCCGGCAAGACCGCCGAATTCACCATCACCGTCAAGGAAGTGGCTGAAGGCGTGCTGCCCGAGCTGAACGGCGAATTCGCCAAGTCCCTCGGCCAGGCCGAAGGCGACATCGAAAAGCTGAAGGCCGACATCCGCAGCAACATCGAGCGCGAAGTCAAGGTCCGCTCGGCTGGCCGCACCAAGTCCAGCGTCATGGACGCCCTGGTCGAAGCCGGCAAGTTCGACGTGCCGAAGGCCCTGGTCGACAACGACGTGCAAGGCCGTGTCGCCGCTGCCCGCGAAGAGTTGAAGCAGCGCGGCATCCCCAACGCTGAATCCGTGCCGATCCCGGCCGAAGCCTTCGCCACCGAGTCCGAGCGCCGCGTGCGCCTGGGCCTGCTGGTGTCGGAACTGGTCAAGCAAGCCCAGCTGCAAGCCAAGCCCGAGCAAGTCCGTGCGCGTATCGAAGAGTTCGCCGAGAACTACGAACAACCCGCACAGGTTGTCAGCTATTACCTGGCTGACCGCCAGCGTCGTGCTGAAATCGAGGCTATCGTGCTGGAAGACAACGTCGTCGCGCACGTGCTGGAAAAAGCCAAGGTCACCGAAGAAAAGGTGGCTTTCGATCAGTTGATGGGGATGGCGTAACACTATGCAGAGATTCACCGATTTCTATGCGGCAATGAATGGCGGGTCCTCGGTGACCCCCACCGGCCTGGGCTACATTCCCATGGTGATCGAGCAGTCGGGGCGCGGCGAACGCGCCTACGACATCTATTCGCGTCTGCTCCGCGAGCGGCTCATTTTCCTGGTGGGCCCAGTCAATGACGCAACGGCCAACCTGGTCGTGGCGCAGTTGCTGTTCCTGGAATCGGAGAATCCTGACAAGGACATTTCCCTGTACATCAACTCGCCTGGCGGGTCGGTGTATGCGGGAATGGCCATTTTTGACACCATGCAATTCGTCAAGCCGGACGTGTCCACCCTGTGCACCGGCCTGGCGGCCAGCATGGGCGCGTTCCTGCTGGCGGCAGGCAAGAAGGGCAAGCGCTTCACGCTGCCCAACTCGCGCATCATGATCCACCAGCCCTCGGGCGGCGCCCAAGGGCAGGCCTCGGACATCCAGATCCAGGCTCGCGAGATCCTGGACCTGCGTGAACGCCTGAACCGCATCCTGGCCGCCAACACCGGCCAGACCATGGAACGCATCGAACTGGACACGGAACGTGACAACTTCATGTCCGCCGAAGATGCGGTATCGTATGGACTGGTGGACAAGGTGATGAGCTCCCGCTCGGAAGGCTGACTTCCAGGTTGATCTGAACCCGCTGCCATCATGTTTGAGTAAGCGCATGCGCTAGGCTTTGTTCCAGCCTGGCGCATCTTTACCTGAGATACGAAAGAAATATGCCTGAAAAAAAGGGATCGGCAGACGCAAAAGTGCTGCATTGCTCGTTTTGCAATAAAAGCCAGCATGAAGTCCGCAAGCTGATCGCGGGTCCGTCGGTATTCATCTGCGATGAATGCATAGATCTGTGCAACGACATCATCCGCGAGGAGGCGCAAGCCACCGCGCGCGCGGCGATTCGTTCCGAACTGCCCACTCCGGCTGAAATCAAGACTTTCCTCGACCAGTACGTCATTGGGCAGAACTCGCCCAAGCGCATGCTGGCCGTGGCCGTCTACAACCATTACAAGCGCATCCGCCACGGCGAGATCAAGGGCGACGAAGTCGAGCTCTCCAAGAGCAACATCATGCTGATCGGCCCCACCGGGTCGGGCAAGACGCTCCTGGCCCAGACGCTGGCGCGCATGCTGAACGTGCCCTTCGTCATGGCCGACGCCACCACGCTGACCGAAGCCGGTTACGTGGGCGAAGACGTCGAGAACATCATTCAGAAGTTGCTGCAGAACTGCAACTACGAAGTGGAAAAGGCGCAGCGCGCCATCATCTACATCGATGAGATCGACAAGATTTCCCGCAAGTCCGACAACCCGTCCATCACCCGCGACGTGTCGGGCGAGGGCGTGCAGCAGGCCTTGCTGAAACTGATCGAAGGCACGGTCGCTTCGGTGCCCCCGCAGGGCGGCCGCAAGCACCCGAACCAGGACTTCGTCCAGGTCGACACGACCAACATCCTGTTCATCGTGGGCGGCGCCTTCGATGGGCTGGAAAAGGTCATCCGCGACCGTACCGAGAAATCGGGCATCGGCTTTTCGGCCTCGGTGCGCGCCAAATCGGAACGCGGCGTGGGCGAGCTGTTCTCCGAGGTCGAGCCCGAAGACCTGATCAAGTTCGGCCTGATTCCCGAACTGGTCGGCCGCCTGCCGGTGGTCGCCACCCTGGACGAGCTGGACGAAGCGGCCCTGGTGCAGATCCTGACCGAGCCCAAGAACGCCTTGCTCAAGCAGTTCCAGAAGCTGTTCGCCATGGAAGGCGCCGAGCTCGACGTGCGTCCCGCCGCCCTGAAGGCCATCGCCCGCAAGGCGCTGCGCCGCAAGACGGGCGCGCGCGGTCTGCGTTCCATCATCGAGCAGGCCCTGCTCGACACCATGTATGACCTGCCTTCCCAGGGCAACGTCAAGCGCGTGGTGCTGGACGAGGGCGCGATCGAAGGCGAGGGCAAGCCATTGCTCATCTACGCCGACGAAGACGCGGCTTCAGATAAGCCAGAGCGCGGGGAAGTCCGCGACGCCGCAGCCTGATATTTCAAAAGAGCCCGTTCCTGTAACGGGTTTTTTTGCCTAAGGCGGATTCCCGGGTGCAAACACGCTTTTCCTGCAGGCGCGACGCTTGCATACTGAGGGTGCCGCCCGCGGTTTTTTTCAGCCTATGGGGGATCCAGGCGCCGAGATCTTGAATTTTCGGCTATTGTTCCCATAACAGACGTAACCGACGTGGATCGCCCGGGTATACCCGGATCTCCCGTCCCCGATACGCCGAGTCATACCGAGGAACCTCCTATGTCTGCCAGCCAGACCCTGCCTTCCGACCCGATCGACCTGCCCCTGCTCCCACTGCGCGACGTCGTGGTGTTTCCGCACATGGTCATCCCGCTGTTCGTCGGCCGTCCGCGCTCTATCCGCGCGCTCGAGGTTGCGATGGAAGCGGGCAAGAGCATCATGCTTGTGGCCCAGAAATCCGCCGGCAAGGATGATCCCACCCCTGAAGACGTCTACGAGATCGGCTGCGTGGCCGGCATCCTGCAGATGCTCAAGCTGCCTGACGGCACCGTCAAGGTGCTGGTCGAAGGCACCCAGCGCGCCCGCATCAACAGCATCGAGGACGCCGATTCGCATTTCACCTGCCAGGTGACGCCGATCGAACCGGATGCCATGCAAGGCTCCGAGACCGAGGCCCTGCGCCGCGCCATCGTCGCGCAGTTCGAGCAATACGTAAAACTGAACAAGAAGATCCCCCCGGAGATCCTGACCTCGCTGGCTGGCATCGATGATGCCGGACGCCTGGCCGACACGATCGCCGCGCATCTTCCCCTCAAGCTCGAGCAGAAGCAGAAGATGCTCGAGATCGTCGGCACCTCCGAGCGCCTCGAAGGCCTGCTCACGCAACTCGAAACCGAAATCGACATCCTCCAGGTCGAGAAGCGGATTCGCGGCCGCGTGAAGAAGCAGATGGAAAAGAGCCAGCGCGACTACTACCTGAATGAGCAGGTCAAGGCCATTCAGAAGGAGTTGGGCGAGGGCGAGGAAGGCGCGGACATCGAAGAGCTTGAAAAGAAGATCATCGCTGCCCACATGCCCAAAGAGGCGCGCAAGAAGGCCGATGGCGAGCTCAAGAAGCTCAAGCTCATGTCGCCCATGTCGGCCGAAGCCACCGTGGTGCGCAACTACATCGATACGCTCATCAACCTCCCCTGGAGGAAGAAGAGCAAGATCAACAATTCCATCAGCAACGCGGAAACGGTGCTGGACAACGACCACTACGGTCTGGAGAAGGTCAAGGAACGGATCCTGGAATATCTTGCCGTGCAACAGCGCGTGGACAAGGTGAAGGCGCCCATCCTGTGCCTGGTCGGCCCTCCTGGCGTGGGCAAGACCTCGCTCGGCCAATCCATCGCCAAGGCGACGAACCGCAAGTTCGTCCGCATGGCGCTGGGCGGCGTGCGCGACGAAGCCGAGATCCGCGGCCATCGCCGCACCTACATCGGCTCCATGCCCGGCAAGATCGTCCAGAACATGTCGAAGGTCGGCGTGCGCAATCCCCTGTTCCTGCTCGATGAAATCGACAAGCTGGGCATGGATTTCCGCGGCGATCCCTCGTCGGCGTTGCTGGAAGTGCTGGATCCGGAACAGAACCACACGTTCCAGGACCACTACATCGAAGTCGACTTCGACCTGTCCGACGTCATGTTCGTGGCCACCAGCAACACGCTGAACATTCCGCCGGCCCTGCTGGACCGCATGGAAGTCATCCGTCTTTCCGGTTACACCGAGGAAGAGAAGATCCACATCGCCCGCGACCACCTGCTGCCCAAGCTGCTGAAGAACAACGGCGTGAAGGATAGCGAACTCTCGGTCGACGACAGCGCGCTGCGCGACATCGTGCGCTATTACACCCGCGAAGCCGGTGTGCGTGCGCTTGAACGCGAAGTGGGCAAGATCTGCCGCAAGGTCATCAAGCAGTTGCTGACCCAGAGCGACCGCGCCAAGGCCGAAGGCAAGGCTGCCGAGGTCAAGCCGGTGAACGTCACGGGCGACAACCTGAGCGATTTCCTGGGCGTGCGCCGCTACACCTTCGGCATGGCCGAAAAGGAAAACCAGATCGGTCAGGTCACGGGTCTGGCCTGGACGGAAGTCGGCGGCGATCTGCTGACGATCGAAGTCGCGGACATGCCGGGCAAGGGCGTCATCCAACGCACGGGTTCGCTGGGCGACGTGATGAAGGAATCGGTCGAGGCGGCCCGCACGGTGGTGCGTTCCCGCGCCCGCCGCCTGGGCTTTGCCGACAGCGTCTTCGAGAAGCACGACATGCACGTGCACGTGCCGGAAGGCGCGACGCCCAAGGACGGTCCGTCCGCGGGTATCGCGATCACCACGGCCATGGTGTCGGCCTTGTCGCGCATCCCGGTGCGTGCCGATGTCGCCATGACCGGCGAGATCACGCTGCGCGGCGAAGTCCTGCCCATCGGCGGCCTGAAGGAAAAGCTGCTCGCGGCTCACCGTGGCGGCATCAAGACGGTCTTGATCCCGGAAGAAAACGTCAAGGATTTGGCGGAGATCCCGGACAACGTCAAGAACCATCTTGAGATCGTGCCGGTGCGCTGGATCGACAAGGTCCTGGAACTGGCGTTGGAGCGTCTGCCGGAGCCCCTGGCCGAGGAAGAGGCGGTCAAGGAGCCCCTGGTGGCCAAGCCCACCGAACCCGGTTCGACCGATCCGGTGCTCAAGCACTGATGCACGCCCGGAGGACGCCGCCAGTACGGGGCGTTTCTCCAGGATCGGGCTTCCAACAAAAAACCCCGCCAGGAAAATTGGCGGGGTTTTTTTATGCTGCGGGCAGCGGGCCGGCGCCGCAGGCCTTTAGTGCAACGCGTGCGTGCGGATCAGGCCGACCGCGATGCCTTCCAACGCGAAATCCTGGCCTGCTTCGACCACGATGGGTTCAAAGTCGGGGTTTTCGGGCAGGAGTTCGATGTGGCCGTTCTGGCGCTGCAAGCGCTTGACCGTGACATCGTCGCCCAGACGGGCCACCACGATCTGGCCGTTGCGGGCTTCCGAGGCTTTCTTGACGGCGAGCAGGTCGCCTTCCAGGATGCCGGCGTCGCGCATGCTCATGCCGCGCACCTTGAGCAGGTAGTCGGGCGTTTGCGCGAACAGATTGGGGTCGACGCCGACCTCGCGTTCGACATGCTCGGCGGCCAGGATGGGGCTGCCAGCGGCCACGCGGCCAACCAGCGGCAGCAACAATTGCGCCAGGCCCGGCATGGGCAGCGAGCTTTGCGTGGGGGCAGGGGAGTTGTCCTTCAGGCGGATGCCACGGGAGGCTCCGGCCGTCAGTTCGATGGCGCCCTTGCGCGCCAGCGCCTTGAGGTGATCTTCCGCCGCATTAGGGGAACGGAAACCCAGGGCCAGGGCAATCTCGGCGCGGGTTGGCGGAAAGCCGGTGCGCGCGACGGTCTGCCTGATGAGGTCCAGGATTTGTTGTTGGCGATCAGTGAGTTTGCTGGCCATGGCGATGATCCGGTGCTAGCGGACTGTACATATATACAGCGCCATTCTGGGGGACGCAGCACAAAAAAGCAAGCTTTGGGGGCCGCCGCTCCAAAGCCAAGGTGACGGCAGGCCGGTCAGGATGCCCTGGATCGGACGCACCCGGCGAAATCGGCCGCGGCCGGCCGTTGGAAAGCCATGTGCTTGCGGCTCCATGGCACGGCCGGGCCTGGACGATGCCGCGTCTGCTACTCCGGCTTGATTCCGGCCGCGTCGATGACGCCGCGCCACTTTTGGGTCTCGGATTCGATATAACCCTGCAATTCCTCCGGACGGGTGGCTTTGATCGTGATGGCTTTGTCTTCGAGCTTGCGGATGATGTCGGGTTTGGCCAGCGCTTTCAGCAAGGCGGAACTCAGCACCGACAGTCGGTCGGCCGGAATGCCGGCTGGGCCCATGACGCTGACCCAGGCGTCTACGCTCATGTTCTTCACGCCCAGTTCCTCGGCGGTGGGCACGTCGGGCAGTTCCTTGATGCGCGTGGTGCTGGTGATGGCCAGCGCCCGCACTTTGCCCGACTGCACCAGGCTCAGGGCCGCGGGCAGATTGTCGAACCCGAGGTCGACGTGACCGCCCATCAGGGCGGTCAACGCCGGCCCGCTGCCTGAGAAGGGAATGTGCTGCATTTTTGCGTCCGTCAGGATCTTGAAGTATTCGCCGGTCATGTGCGGCGATGTGCCAGTCCCGGGGCTGGAGTAGGACAGTTGCCGCAGCGTTGCATCGGCGACCAGCGTGCGCAGGTCCTGATACTTCGAATCGGCATTGACCAGCACCAGATTGGTGTAGAAGCCAACCTCGCCGATCATGGTGAAATCCTTGATGGGGTCGAAATTCAGCTCCTTGCGCAACAGCGGGTTGATCACGTTGGTGGCTACGGTACCCAGGAAGATGGTGTAGCCGTCGGGCTTGGCGTGTGCGACCGACGAGGCGCCGATAGTGCCGCCAGCGCCCGCCTTGTTTTCGACGACCACGGCCTGTCCCAGTTCGCGCGATAGGCCCTCGGCCAATACCCGCGCGACGATATCCGTCGAGCCTCCCGGCGGAAACCCGACCACGAAGCGGATAGGCTGGTCCGGAAAGGCTGCGGCGGCGGAGCCGCCCAGCGTGACGGCCAACACGCAGCTTGTGGCGGCAATCCAGGTCTTGAAAGTCATGATCGATGTTCCTCCTGCCGGGTCGCGTCGCGCAAGTCGTCGATAATTCGCCGCTTGTCGATCTTGCCCAGCGTGTTTTTGGGAAAAGACTGCACGATGTGGATGATTTTGGGTGTCCGCACGGACCCCAATTGCTGCTTGCCGTAGTCGATCAGCGCCTGCGCGCTGATCGCTCCCGGCCGAACCGGCACGACCGCCATTTCGACGCGTTCGCCCCATTCGTCGTCGGCGCTGCCGAACACCACGCATTCGGCGATGCCTGGGTGTTGCGCATAGGCGTTCTCGACGTCAGAGGGATACACATTGAAGCCGCCGCTGATGATGACGTCCTTGGAGCGGCCCTTGATGAACAGGAACCCGCGCTCATCGATGACGCCGATGTCTCCAGTGTGGAACCAGCCGTCTTTCAGGACGGCCGCGGTCTGTTCGGGCATGTTCAGGTAGCCCGACATCAGCAAGTCGCCGCTGGCGATGATTTCGCCCAATGTGTTCGGGTTGGCGCTTGGGCGGCCATCGGCGCCGACGACTGCCACGCGCGTCAGGGGGCCGATGCGGCCTGCGCTGCCGCGGTTTTCCGCTAGGGAGCCTGTGGCGCCGTCCATGCCTGCAATGATGACTGGCGCTTCTGTCAGGCCGTAGGTAACGCCCAGTACGGGGCCAAACGCTGCAATCGCCTGCGACTGCAGCGGGGCGGGGCATGGCGCACCGCCATACAGCAGGTTGCGCAGCGCTGGCAGATGGCGCGCAGCGTCACGCTGTGCCTGCACCAACCGCTGGAGCAGCGTGGGAGGCAGCCAGGTGGACGTCACCCCATGGGCGTCCATCAAGGCGTGCAGTTGCTCGGCCGTGGCCTTGCTGGCGATCACCAGGCAGCCACCGGCATGCAGTACCGGCAGCACGAAAGTGCCTGCGCCATGCGTCATCGGCGGAGCCAGCAGAAAGCGTTCCTCGCTGTCGAAGCCATACGCCATGGCCAGCGACGCCACCATGGTGTTGATACAGCGCAGCGACTGCAATACGGCTTTGGGCGCGCCCGACGATCCGCCGGTGAACTTGATGGCGGCCCTATCGCCCAGATCCGGGTTGAAGCGCAATGGTGACTGGCCCGCGTGTTCATGCACCAGCGCGTCGATATGGAGCTCACGGCCCGCGTCGTTGCAGATGCGCAGGCCATGGTAGGAAGCCAGCAGCGCCTCGTATGCCGCGTCGTGCAACACGATGTCGGGTGCGGCCGTCGCCAACTGGCGGGCGATGTCCTGTTCGACTACGGTCGGCGTCAGCGGCACCAGCACGCCGGCGCAGGCGTAGGTGGCCAATATGCCCAGCAGCATCGCGTGCGAATTGCCAGCCAGCGTCGCGATCACCGGACGCGGTTTGCCCGACAGGCGTTGCAGCGCCGCGGCCAGCGCTAGCGTCTGGCCGCGCAGCGCTTCGTAGGTGTGGGCGCGGCCGCTAGCCGCATCGATCGCCGCGATGCGATCCGGGTACCGCATGGCCGCATGCAGGAAAAAATCGATAGGCTGCATGCTAGAGCCTGTTGCTGAGCACCGTGACCACGGCCGCGGCATCTTCGTAATGCAAGAAGCCGCCGCCGTTTTCGGCCACTGCGGTACGGGCGCCCTGTACCTGGCGCGCTCCAGCCTCATGGCGCAGTTGCGTAACGAGCTCATGGATTTGCACCAGTCCCGTCGCGGCGATCGGGTGTCCCTTGGAAACCAGGCCGCCCGATACGTTGACGGGTGTGGTTCCGCCCAGGCTGGTTGCTCCGCTTTCGGTGTATGGCCCGCCTTGGCCGCGGGCGCAAAGGCCCAGATTTTCGATCTGCAGCAGTTCCGCGAAGCTGGATGCGTCATGCACTTCAGCCAGGTCGATGTCCTGCGGAGTGATCCCGGCCATGGCATACGCGCGCTTGGCAGCCAAGTGCACGCAGTGCCTGTCCATATCGGTGATGTCGCGGATCACCGTGCTGGCCGCGCCGATGCCTGCGACCTTGACGGCCCGTTGCCTGCGCGCGTCGGACAGGGTGCGGCCGCTGGACAGCACGATGGCCGCGGCGCCGTCAGAAATGGGTGCGCACATGGCGCGCGTCAGAGGCCAGGCGATCTCAGGGGTCGCAAGCACCTCGTCGAGCGACATAGCGTTCTGGTACTGGGCCAGCGGGTTCATGGTCGAGTGCGCGTGGTTCTTGGCGGCCGCGCTGGCGATCTGCCGCTGCGTGGTTCCATATGTGCGCATATGCTGGCGCGCCATGGCCGCATAGATGTCCATGAAAAAGCTCTGCGTATTCCAGGCGCCGGGAGAGTTCAGCCGCTGTCGGATGTCAGGGTCGGTCTCCTGCTGGCAGAAGAAATCCCATGTCTGGCGCAACAGATGTATGTCGGTGCCGCCGAAGAACGCGTTCATCATCTCGGTCTTCTTGTCCGGATAGAACATCTTTTCCGCGCCGACCACCAAGACCGTGTCGAACATGCCCGATTCGATCGCCATGCAGGCGTTGAACAAGCCGGAACTGCTGCTGGCGCAGGCATTTTCGATATTGAAGACGGGGATGCCGCTCACCCCCATCGCGTTCAGCGCGCATTGGCCGCGGATCGAATTCTGCTTTTCCATTTGGCCCTGGCGCACGTTGGAGAACCATGCCGCCTGCATGTCTTCCAGGGCGTGGCCGCTGTCGGTCAGGGCATTGTTGACGGCTTGTTCGGTCAATTGCTTGACCGAGAGATCCGGGTGGCGGCCAAGCGGAGTATGGGCGATGCCGGTGATGTAGACGTTCATGATGGGTGTAGGCAGCTGGTCGATGAGTGGCTCTATTCTGCGTGGCCGGCCGTTCCGTATTAACCCCTGCTTACCCGTTGAAAACAGGATAAAGTTCCGGCATATGAAACTTTTCTGCCTGATGTGGACCCGGATGACATGACGCAATCCTCCAGCATCCAGAAGGCGCTGCGAGTGCTGAAAACCGTGCAGCGCCATCACGAAGAAGGTCTGCGGCTCACGGACGTGTGTCGAGAGCAGGGGTTGGAAAAACCGACGGCGCTGCGCCTGTTGCGCGAACTGCTGGCGCAAGGGCTGGTGGCGCGCAACGCGCGCAGCAAGAAGTACTACCTTGGCGACTACTGCCGGAAACTCGGGGAATCACTGGCTACGCAATCGTCGCTGTCCGTGCGCTATGGACCTTTGCTGCGGCGTATCTCCGACCGCACCGAAGACGCCAGCTTCCTGGTGATCCTGCAAGACCTGGATACCCTGTGCATCGGCCGGGAAGTGGGTACCTATCCCATTCAGGCCTTGGCCATCCCGGTCGGCAACCGTCAGCCCATCGGCGTGGGCGCGGGCGGGCTGGCCATGCTGGCGAGCTTCGACGAAGACCTCACGGAGCATTACCTCAACGTCAACAGGGCTCGCTTTCTCAAGTACAAGTCGCTCACGCTCGAGCAACTGCGCGTGCGCATTGCCCGCGCACGTAAGCGCGGCTATGCCGTGATAGGCAGCCACGCGGTCAGCAAGGTTACCGGCGTGGGCGTCACGCTGATGAATAAGGAAGGCGATGTGCTGGGCGGCATCAGTGTCGCGGCGCTGGACAATCGCATGACGCAAAAGCGCCAGGAAGCGGTTGCCCAGGTGATCCGCGAAGAGATGAACCGGTTCCTGGACAAGTAAAGTTGCCGCGCGCAGCGGGCAGCGCAAAAGAAAACGGGACCCGAAGGTCCCGTTGCTGGCGGCAGGCCCGGATGGGCCTGTGCGCGGCAAGTGGTTTTACAGCACTGCCGCGATGCCCTTGGCGACCTTGTCGATGTTGCCGCTGTTCAGTGCGGCGACGCAGATGCGGCCGCTGGACACGGCGTAGACGCCATGCTCTTCGCGCAGGCGATCCACTTGCGCGGCGGTCAGGCCCGAGTACGAGAACATGCCGCGCTGCTGCAGCACGAAGCTGAAGTCCTGCTTGCCGCCGTGTTCCTTGATCTTGTCGACCAGTTGCTTGCGCATCTGGCGGATGCGGTCGCGCATGCCGGCCAGTTCTTCTTCCCACATGGCGAAGAGTTCGGGCGTGTTCAGGACCGTCGACACCACCGTGCCGCCGTGGGTGGGCGGGTTGGAGTAGTTGGTGCGGATCACGCGCTTGAGCTGGCTCAGCACGCGGGTGGCTTCGTCCTTGCTGCCGGCCACGACCGTCAGCGCGCCGACGCGTTCGCCGTACAGCGAGAACGACTTCGAGAACGAGGAGCTGATGAACATGGTCAGGTCCAGGTCGGCGAACATGCGCACGACCGACGCGTCTTCGGTCAGGCCGTCGCCGAAGCCCTGGTAGGCGATGTCCAGGAACGGAACCAGATTGTTTTCCTTGACGACGGCGGCGATCTGCTTCCACTGGTCGACGGTGGGGTCCACGCCGGTCGGGTTGTGGCAGCAGGCATGCAGCACGACGACGGTCTTGGCCGGCGCGGCCTTCAGGTCGGCCAGCATGGCGTCGAAGTTCAGGCCGCGGGTGGCGGCGTCGTAGTACGAATAGGTGCCGACTTCGAAACCGGCGCGCTCGAATAGGGCGCGGTGGTTTTCCCAGCTGGGATCGCTGATCAGGATCTTGGAGGCCGGCAGCAGTTGGCGCAGGAAATCGGCGCCGATCTTCAGCGCGCCGGTGCCGCCCAGGGCCTGGGTGGTCAGCACGCGGCCGGCGGCGGCCAACGCGGAATCCTTGCCCAGCAGCAGGGCTTGCGCGCCGGAGTTGTAACCGGCGATGCCTTCAATCGGCAGGTAGCCGCGGGCGGCGGCGGCCTCGATGCGGGCGGCTTCAGCCTTGCGAACAGCACCCAGCAGGGGAATGCGACCCTGATCGTCGTAGTACACGCCCACGCCCAGATTCACCTTACCGGGACGCGTATCAGCGTTGTATTGTTCGTTCAGGCCAAGAATAGGGTCGCGCGGGGCGAGTTCGACGGAATCGAAAAGGGTGCTCATGGGAGTCTGATGAGGTGGGTGGACGCAGTACGGGCTGCTGTGGATAATGGGGGGTTTACCCTGGAAGAGTCTAGCATGCCTAAGAGCGCAATAGACCCGATTACGGCGGCGGCCGCAGCGAACCCGGCGGCCGATCCCGCGGCTGCATCGGCCGTGGCGGATCCGTCCGCGCCAGGCCCTGGATTCATCGATTTCCCGGGCAGCCCGTTTCACCTGTACCAGCCCTATCCGCCGGCCGGCGATCAGCCCACCGCCATCGAGGGGCTGACGCAGGGCGTCGAGGACGGCCTGATGTTCCAGACGCTGCTGGGCGTGACGGGCTCCGGCAAGACCTACACCATGGCCAACGTGATCGCCCGCATGGGGCGGCCGGCGCTGGTGCTGGCCCCCAACAAGACGCTGGCCGCTCAGCTGTACGCCGAGATGCGGGAGTTCTTCCCGAAGAACGCCGTCGAGTACTTCGTTTCGTACTACGACTACTACCAGCCGGAGGCCTACGTGCCGACGCGCGACCTGTTCATCGAGAAGGATTCGTCCATCAATGAACACATCGAGCAGATGCGGCTGTCGGCGACCAAGAGCCTGTTGGAGCGTCGCGATACCATCATCGTGGGCACGGTGTCGTGCATCTACGGTATCGGCAACCCGGGCGACTACCATGCGATGGTGCTGATCCTGCGCAGCGGCGACCAGATCTCGCGCCGCGAGATCCTGGCGCGCCTGGTCGCCATGCAATACACCCGCAACGATGCCGAGTTCACCCGCGGCACGTTCCGCGTGCGCGGCGAGACCATCGACATCTTCCCGGCGGAAAGCCCGGAGCTGGCGCTGCGCCTGGCGCTGTTCGATGATGAAATCGAGAGCCTGGAACTGTTCGATCCCCTGACCGGTCGCATCCGTCAGAAGCTGCCACGCTTCACGGTCTATCCCGGCTCCCACTACGTGACGCCGCGCGATACCGTGCTGCGCGCCATCGAGACCATCAAGGAAGAGCTGCGCGAGCGCGTCAAGCGCTTCGTCGACGACGGCCATCTGGTGGAAGCCCAGCGGCTGGAGCAGCGCACCCGCTTCGACCTGGAAATGCTGCAGGAGCTGGGCTTCTGCAAGGGCATTGAAAACTACTCCCGCCACCTGTCGGGCGCGGCGGCGGGCGAGCCGCCGCCCACCCTTATCGATTACCTGCCGTCCGATGCACTCATGTTCATCGACGAAAGCCACGTCACCATCGGTCAGTTGGGCGGCATGTACCGCGGGGACCGCGCGCGCAAGGAAACGCTGGTGCAATATGGCTTCCGCCTGCCGTCGGCGCTCGACAACCGGCCGCTGAAGCTTGAGGAATTCGAGGCCCGGATGCGCCAGTGCGTGTTCGTGTCCGCCACACCGGCCGCCTACGAGAAAGAGCACACCGACAACGTCGTGGAGCAGGTGGTCCGGCCTACCGGGCTGGTGGATCCGCTGGTCGAGGTCCTGCCTGCCCGCACCCAGGTCGATGATCTGCTCGGGCAGATCAAGGCGCGCGTGGCGCTAGCGGAGCGCGTGTTGGTCACCACCCTGACCAAGCGCATGGCAGAGGACCTGACGGACTTCCTCGCCGAGCACGGCGTGCGCGTGCGCTACCTGCATTCCGACATCGATACCGTGGAACGCGTGGAAATCATCCGCGACCTGCGCCTGGGGACGTTCGATGTGCTGGTGGGGATCAACCTGCTGCGCGAGGGTCTGGATATTCCCGAAGTCTCGCTGGTCGCGATCCTGGACGCCGACAAGGAAGGCTTCCTGCGCTCGGAGCGCAGCCTGATCCAGACCATCGGCCGCGCGGCGCGCAACCTGAACGGCCACGCCATCCTTTACGCGGACCGCATCACCGATTCGATGCAGCGCGCCATGGAAGAAACCAGCCGCCGGCGCGCCAAGCAGCAGCAATTCAACGCCGACCACGGCATCACCGCCAGGGGCGTGCAGAAGGCCGTGCGCGAACTGATCGACGGCGTCGTTGCGCCCACGCAGCACGATGCGCTCGAGGCCGCGGTTCCGGCCGAGTTCCTGAAGGACGAAAAGGCCTTGGCCCGCGAAATCAAGCGCCTGGAGAAACTGATGATGGACCACGCCCGGAACCTGGAGTTCGAGCAGGCGGCCGCGGCCCGCGACGCCTTGACGGCGCTGAAGCAGCGGGTGCTGCTGGACGGGGCCGTGTAGCGCGCATCGGTGTATCTAAATGTTTCTTTTTGCTGACATTTTGCTGAATTGATCGGAAATCTGTTGCGTTGCAATCAAGTCTCCACAATTCGTCGGAATATCCGGATTAAGTGTTCAAGCGTTAGGTCTTGATAGTTATCTAATTCATTGATTTAAATGAATAAATAATGGGATTTCATTCACTGGGTCTGAATCGCGCAGACGCAAAAAAAGCTTGCCTTATCTCGGGTTTTCCCGCACACTTACTTCCATGATGACCAAGGTACTTTTCGTTTGCATGGGCAATATCTGTCGCTCGCCGAGCGCAGAGGGCGTGTTTCGCCATTTGGTGAACGACGCGGGTTTGGGCGATGTGGTTCGCATCGACTCCGCGGGCACGCACGCGTTTCACATCGGCGAGGCGCCTGATGCCCGGGCGCAGGCCGCAGCGCGCAAGCGCGGCTACGAGATCACGCACTGCGAAGCGCGTCAGGTTACCGCGGAAGATTTCCGCGATTTCGACCTGATCCTCGCCATGGACTGGGACAATCTGTCTGCCATGCAGCAGCAGTGCCCCAAGGCCTACCAGCACAAGCTGATGCTGCTGATGCGCTTTGCCAACGAGTTCGAAGAGGCCACCGTGCCCGATCCGTACTATGGCGGCGCCGACGGTTTCGGCAAGGTTCTGGACTACCTGGAAGACGCCTGTCAGGGTGTGCTTGAACTGGTGCGCAAGCGCGCGACCCAGTACCAGGCGGCGTGATCCGCTTTTTCCGCAGGGCTGCCCGCCGGGCGGTTCTCGGAGGTATCTGGCAGTGAAAGACCGCGCGTATGCGCGGTTTTTTCTAGCCGGGAGCCATACCAAATTAGTCGGGAATAGGCTATACTTGAGCCAATTACTCGGGTATTGGCCGCTGGATTCGCCTGCGGCCATTGCCGAATCACAGGGAACCTACCATGCGGCTAACTACCAAGGGGCGTTTCGCCGTGACTGCCATGATCGATCTGGCTATGCGGCAGCATAGCGGTCCGGTCACTCTTGCGGCCATCAGCCAGCGTCAGAATATCTCGCTGTCCTACCTGGAACAGCTGTTCGGGAAATTGCGTCGCCACGAACTCGTGGACAGTGTGCGCGGTCCCGGCGGCGGCTATTCGCTCGCGCGTCTGGCACGTAACGTTACCGTTGCCGATATCATCTTCGCCGTCGACGAACCCCTGGACGCCACCAGCTGCGGCGGCAAGCGGGACTGTACGAGCGGCAACGACGGCAAGCCGGGCAAGTGCATGACGCACGAACTCTGGGCTACGTTGAATCGCAAGATGGTGGATTACCTGGATTCGGTGTCCCTGCAAGATCTGGTCGATCAGCAGCGCGTGCGCCAATTGCAGGAAGCCAACAATCAAGCGCAGGCTTGCGCGGTACGCGTGGACAGGGTGGGGGGCACTGCGAACGCCGCCAACGCCCCGGCCGCGACCGTCGCTGCCAACGCCACCGTATAAGCAGTATCAGGAGTTGTAGAAATGACCACCCGTCCGATCTATCTGGATTATTCCGCCACGACGCCCGTCGACCCCCGCGTCGTGGACAAGATGGTGCCCTGGCTGTATGAAAACTTCGGCAACCCGGCTTCCCGCAGCCACGCGTTTGGCTGGGAGTCCGAAGAAGCCGTCGAGCGCGCCCGCGAGGAAGTTGCCAAGCTGGTGAACGCCGATCCCCGCGAAATCGTCTGGACCTCCGGCGCCACCGAATCCAACAACCTGGCGATCAAGGGCGCCGCCAACTTCTACTCGGAACGCGGCAAGCACATCGTCACCGTCAAGACCGAGCACAAGGCCGTGCTGGACACCTGTCGCGAACTCGAGCGCCAGGGCTTCGAAGTGACCTACCTGGACGTCAAGGACAACGGCCTGATCGACCTGGACACCTTCAAGGCCGCGCTGCGCCCCGATACCGTGCTGGCATCGGTGATGATGGTGAACAACGAAATCGGCGTGATCCAGGACGTCGCAACGCTGGGCGAGATCTGCCGCGAGAAGGGCATCATCTTCCACGTGGACGCCGCCCAGGCGACCGGCAAGGTGGAAATCGACCTGCAAAAGCTCAAGGTCGACCTGATGTCGTTCTCTGCCCACAAGACCTACGGCCCCAAGGGCATCGGCGCGCTGTACGTGCGTCGCAAGCCGCGCATCCGCATCGAAGCACAGATGCACGGCGGCGGCCATGAGCGCGGTTTCCGTTCGGGCACGCTGGCCACGCACCAGATCGTCGGCATGGGCGAAGCTTTCCGCCTGGCCCGCGAAGAAATGGGCACCGAGAACGAGCGCATCCGCATGTTGCGCGACCGCCTGTGGGCTGGCCTGTCGCAGATCGAAGAGGTCTACCTCAACGGCGACATGGACCAGCGCGTCCCGCACAACCTGAATGTCAGCTTCAACTATGTCGAAGGCGAGTCCCTGATCATGGCGATCAAGGAGCTTGCCGTCTCCAGCGGCTCGGCCTGCACCTCGGCCAGCCTGGAACCGTCCTACGTGTTGCGCGCCCTGGGCCGCAACGACGAACTGGCGCACAGCTCGATCCGCTTCACGCTGGGCCGTTTCACGACCGAAAAGGAAGTGGACTACGCCATCGAGTTGCTCAAGAGCCGCGTCGGCAAGCTGCGCGATATGTCGCCGCTGTGGGAAATGGCCAAGGAAGGCGTCGACTTGAACACCGTGCAGTGGGCTGCGCACTAAGCGCCCGCGCCTAGAAATTCGTGGAGAATTAACATGTCTTACAGCACTAAAGTTCTGGATCACTACGAAAACCCGCGCAACGTCGGTTCGTTCGACAAGTCGGACGAATCGGTGGGTACCGGCATGGTCGGCGCGCCCGCCTGTGGCGACGTGATGAAGCTGCAGATCAAGGTGAACGAAGCCGGCGTGATCGAAGACGCGCGCTTCAAGACCTACGGCTGCGGTTCGGCCATCGCTTCCAGCTCGCTCGTGACCGAATGGGTCAAGGGCAAGACGCTGGACGAAGCGATGAACATCCGCAACACGCAGATCGCCGAAGAACTGGCCCTGCCGCCCGTGAAGGTTCACTGTTCCATCCTGGCCGAAGACGCTATCAAGGCCGCGGTGCAGAACTACAAAGAAAAGCACTCGGCCCCGGCTGAAGCTGCTGTGGCGGGCTGAACATGTCCGTTACCCTGACCCAACAGGCTGCCACCCATATCGGCCGCTACTTGCAGAAGCGCGGAAAGGGTATCGGCTTGCGGCTCGGCGTTAGGACGACGGGCTGCTCCGGCATGGCCTACAAGCTCGAGTACGTGGACGACGTGGCGCCAGAAGACGTGGTGTTCGAAAGCTTCGGCGTGAAGGTCTTCATCGACCCCAAGAGCCTGTCCTATCTGGACGGCACCGAACTCGATTACGCCCGCGAAGGCCTGAACGAAGGCTTCAAGTTCCGCAACCCCAACGAAAAGGCGACCTGCGGCTGCGGCGAGTCGTTCACGGTGTAAGTCTTGGCTGGAGACGATCACTTCAGCCTGTTTGGCTTGCCGGCGCGCTTCGATCTGGACGCCCAGGCGCTTGAATCCGCGTGGCGCGCCGTCGCCGCGCAGGTTCATCCCGACCGCTACGCTACTGCCAGTCCCGCGGAACGCCGCGTGGCCATGCAGTGGGCGGCTCGCGCCAACGAGGCCTACCGCCTGTTGCGGGATCCGATGCTGCGGGCGCGTTACCTGTGCGAGCAGGCGGGCGTGGACCTGCAGACCGAGAGCAATACGGCCATGGACCCCGAGTTCCTGATGCAGCAGATGACCTGGCGCGAGATGCTGGACGATGCGCGCGACGACCCCGACGCCCTGGCGGCCTTGCAAGCGGAATTGCAGCAGGCGCGCGCGACCATGCGCGCCACGTTGACCCGCTTGCTGGACCAGGACCGCGATTACGCGGCGGCCGGGCTGAAGGTGCGGGAATGGATGTTCGTGGAGAAGCTGGCGGAAGAACTGGCGCACGCCCAGCCCGCCGCATAGCCCAGGCCGCGCTGGGGCGTCCGCCAGACGGGCGCCGGCACAGCGCCGCCTACTGACCATAAAAGCAGAATCATGGCCTTATTGCAGATATCAGAGCCTGGCGAATCGCCCGCGCCACACCAGCGCAAGCTGGCGGTCGGGATCGACCTGGGCACCACCAATTCGCTGGTCGCGGCCGTGCGCAGCAGCGTCGCCGAAGTGCTGCCTGACGCGCAGGGCCATGCCTTGTTGCCCTCAGCGGTGCGCTATTTCCCCGGCGGCAAAGTCACCACGGGCCGCGAGCCTCTCGCGCAGCAGGCCGAGGATCCGCTGAATACCGTCGTTTCGGTCAAGCGCTTCATGGGGCGTTCGCTGGAAGAGGCGCGCGCCAGCCGTGCACCGTACGAATTCGTGGACGCGCCCGGCATGGTGCGCATCCGCACCGTCCAGGGAGACCTGAGCCCGGTCGAGGTGTCGGCGCAGATCCTTGCGGTCCTGCGCCAGCGTGCCGAAGACGTGCTGGGCGACGACCTGGTCGGCGCTGTCATCACGGTGCCCGCTTATTTCGATGACGCCCAGCGCCAGGCGACGCGCGACGCCGCCCGTCTGGCAGGCCTGAACGTGCTGCGCCTGCTGAATGAACCCACGGCAGCGGCCATTGCCTACGGCCTGGATAATGCCGCCGAAGGCGTGTACGCCGTGTACGACCTGGGCGGCGGCACGTTCGATATTTCCATCCTGCGCCTGACGCAGGGCGTGTTCGAAGTCATTGCCACGGGCGGCGATACCGCCCTGGGCGGCGACGACTTCGATGCCTTGATCGTCGATCATGTGGTGGCCGGGCTAGCCCCCGGCGAGTTTGCGCCGGCGGATCGCCGCCGCCTGCTGATGGCGGCGCGCGCCGCGCGCGAAGCCTTGTCGGACGCGGATGCCGCCAACCTGAAGCTGGCATTGTCCGACGGCAGGACCGTGGACACGAGCCTGACGCGGGCGGCATTCGAAGAACTGGCCCAGCCCCTGATCGTCCGCACGCTGGATTGCGCGCGCCGCGCCTTGCGCGACGCCTCGCTGGCGCCGGCCGACGTGCGCGGCGTGGTGATGGTCGGCGGCGCCACGCGCATGCCGGTCGTGCGCGCGGCCGTGGGCAAGCTGTTCGGCACGCAACCCCTGACGGACCTGGACCCTGACCAGGTGGTCGCGCTGGGCGCCGCCTTGCAGGCCAATCTGCTGGCGGGCAACCGCGCTCCCGGCGAGGACTGGCTGCTGCTGGACGTGATCCCGTTGTCGCTGGGCCTGGAAACCATGGGCGGCCTGGTGGAGCGCATCATCCCGCGCAACAGCACCATCCCCGTGGCGCGCGCGCAGGAATTCACGACCTTCAAGGATGGCCAGACGGCCATGAGCATCCACGTGGTGCAGGGTGAACGCGACTTGGTCGCGGATTCGCGCTCGCTGGCCCGCTTCGAGCTGCGTGGCATTCCGCCCATGGTGGCGGGCGCCGCGCGCATCCGCGTGACCTTCCAGGTGGACGCCGATGGCCTGTTGAGCGTGACCGCGCGTGAACAGAGCAAGGGCGTCGAGGCCATGGTGTCCGTCAAGCCGTCCTATGGCCTGACGGACGACGAGATCGCGCAGATGCTGGCCGACAGCGTGGCGCAAGCCGACACCGATGCCCGCGCCCGCATGCTGCGCGAGCAACAGGTGGACGCACGCCAACTGGTCGAGTCGGTGCAGGCCGCGCTGGCCGTCGACGGCGACCTGCTGGACGCCGAGGAACGCAAGCGCGTGGACGAATGCCTGCAGGCCGCCATCGCTGCCCAGGACGCCCAGGATGTGGACACGGTGAAGGACGCGGTCCAGGCCCTGTCGGCCGCCACCGATGACTTCGCTGCGCGCCGGATGGACCGCAGCATCCGTGCTGCGCTGGCGGGCCGCAAACTTGATGAGATTGCCTGATAACACGCTATGCCGAAACTGACTGTATTGCCTCATCCCGACTACTGCCCGGAAGGCGCCGTGATCGAAGACGCGCCCAAGGGCGTGTCGATCTGCCGCGTGCTGCTGGACAACCACATCGATATCGAACACGCCTGCGAGCTGTCGTGTGCGTGCACGACCTGTCACGTGGTGGTCAAGCAGGGCTATTCTTCGCTGGAAGACGCCACCGACGACGAGGAGGATCTGCTGGACAAGGCTTGGGGCCTGACCCCGACCTCGCGCCTGTCCTGCCAGGCGCTGGTGACGGACGCCGACCTGACGGTCGAGATTCCCAAGTACACCATCAACCACGCCAAAGAGGGCCATTGATGAAGTGGACCGACACCTACCAGATCGCCGAAGCGCTGCTCGACGCGCACCCTGACGAGGATCCCAAGACGCTGCGGTTCGTGCAGCTGCGCGAGTGGGTCCTGGCCTTGCCCGGCTTCAACGACGACCCCGCGCATTGCGGCGAGAAGATCCTGGAGGCCATACAGATGGCCTGGATCGATGAAGCGGACTGATCGCTGAGTCGAAAGCGCTCCCTGCGGGGAGCGTTTTCTTTTTAGCGCCGCGCCATGGCCTCCACGGTATCATCAAGGATCTTCTTGTCGTTCCCATTTCCTTGAGTTCACCGATGCCCGCTGCTCAACTGCGTTTTGGCCTGGCCGCCAACCGGCTGCACCACGAAACTCCCGATGCCGCGCTGTTTACCTGGTTGCGCGCGTGTTCGGGCACGATACGCGAGCTGGGCGTGCAATTGCACACCGTCGGCCGCACCCACGACGCGATCGTGCGCGAGGGCATGCTGCAGGGCTACGGCGGGCTGATCCGCTATCCCTACGGCCGCGAGGGCGGCTTGATGAAGCTGGTGGCCCGGGTGACGGAAGGGCGCGACGGGCAGGCGCCGTTCGACGGCGCGATCTACCTGATCGATCCCGTCGACCCATCGTCGATTTTTCCGGAGGCGCTGGCCCTCAAGCGCCAGTGCATCACGCACGGCCGTCCGTTCATTTCAACGTTGGCCGGCGCCATTGAATGGATGGAAGTCGAACGCATCCACGCGGGACTGGCGCCGGACGTTTCGGCTTCGCGCCATTTCAACTTCACCGGCCAGACCGTGGCGCTGATTGCCCACGATGCGCTCAAGGACGAAATGGTGGCGTTCGCCAGCGAGCACTTCGATGTGTTGTCGAAGTTCGCGCGGCGCGTGGCTACCGGCACCACCGGCGGCCGCCTGAACGACCTGGCCTGGTCGCGCGGCTGGCCCAAGGACACGCCCTGGGTGCACCGTTACCTGAGCGGGCCGCTGGGCGGCGACGCGCAGATCGCGGAGCTGGTGCTGGAACACCAATGCCAGCGCGTGATCTTCTTCGAAGATCCGCATGTGGCGCGCCAGCACGAGGCCGATATCCAGCTGCTGGAACGCGCGGTGCGCGTGGTGACCGAGTCCGCGACCTGCGCCACCTCGCCGGTGGTGGCGCGGCGCTGGGCGCAGGCGGTGGAAAAGCGCGTCATCTGACTTTGGCCGGGGTGGGTGCGTCGCCAGGGCGGGAGTCCGTGATGATGCGACCGACCCGGTCGGCCACGGCGGACGCGGCCATGGACAATGGCAGGACATCGGACCGGCACAGGAACACCGGCCGCGTCAGGCGCGGCTTGACGATGCGGTGCAGGATGACGTCGCCGCGCGCGGCTTCCTGGTGCACCGCCGCGTAAGACAGGATGGTGTGCGCGATGCCAGCCTGCGCCAGTTCGATCAGTTGCGGAATGGCGTTGGCCTCGGCAATGACGCGGAATTCGGCGTGCTCCTGTTGCTGATACTGGTCCAGCAGGCGGCGCAGGCTGTGTTGGCTGCCGGGCAGTACAAGCGGCAATTCGGCGAGAGCGTGCAGATCCATGACCGGCAGCGCATGCAGTGCGGCTAGGGCCGGCTTTTTTCGCGGCTTGGCCGATGGCGGCGAAACCACGACCAGTTCTTCGTCTATCAGGTGCTGGAACCGCAGGTCGACCGAGGCGTCGTCGCTGAAAGTCAGTCCCAGGTCGGCATGTCCGGAACTGACGAAACCCGGAATGTATCCGGTACTGGATTCGATGATCTTCAGATAGACGCCGGGCCAGTGCTTCAACGAAAAGCGCAGGAGCGGCACAGTGAGCAGCTTGGCCATGGACATGGACATGGCCAGCGACACGGTTCCGCGCGGTGCGCTGAGGTCTTCGCGCACGTCGGCGCGCGCTGCGTCGATGCGGCCGAGAATCTCGCGCGCGTGCGCCAGCATGCGCGCTCCCGCGGCTGTCGGCGTGACGCCGCGGGCGCTGCGATGCAACAGCACCACGCCCAGATCCTCTTCCAGATTGCGTATCAGCAGGCTTAACGCGGGTTGCGCGACGTGGAGCGCGGCGGCGGCGCGGCTGATCGATCCGGTGGAAACCACGGCGACAAAGCACTGCATTGCGCGGATGGACATCGACATGCGTAAACCTCGTGCCGGCAGGTCATCACAAATTTATTATGGCCTGCATATTTAAACGGTATTTCTAATATATCAAGACGCTTCGCATAATGGACGCCATCCCTCTAAGAACACAACGGAGACATCATGGCGTTCCAAAGAATTCTTGCCGCTTGCGCGGCTGCGGCGGCGCTGTCCGGCCCGGCGTTGGCCGATACCTGGCCTGCCAAACCCATTACGCTGGTCGTGCCTTTTTCGGCCGGCGGTCCGACTGATTTCATCGCCCGTCTGGTGGCCGAGCCTCTGGCGCGCGAGCTGGGGCAGCAGGTTATCGTGCAGAACAAGCCGGGCGCCAGCGGCAATGTCGGCTACCAGAGCGTGCTGAACGGCCCGGCCGATGGCTACACGCTGATGCACAACACGGTGGCCATGCAGGCCATCAATCCGCTGATGTACCCGAGCGCGAAGATGTCTCCGCTACAGGACTATGTGCCGGTCGGCACGACGGGCGCCATGCCCAATCTGCTGGTGGTCAATCCCGAGCGCACGCCGGTCAAAACGTTGGCCGAGCTGGTCCAGCGCGGCCGCGAAATGAAGAACGGGCTCAGCTACGCGACCTTCGGCCCCGGCAGTTCGCCACACGTCTATGGCGCATCGTTGCAGAAGCTTGCGGGCTTTCAGGCCGTGGGCGTGGCCTACAAGGGCAGCGCGAATGCCGTGACCGACGTCATCGGCGGACAGGTCGATTTCCTCTTCGACAGCATGTCGACCAGCCTGGGCCAGGTGCAAGGAGGCAGGCTGAGGGCCCTGGCGATTACCGCCGCCGAGCGCTCGTCCTTGCTGCCGGACGTTCCCACGCTGAAGGAAGCGGGCTATCCCAGCCTGGATCTCAAATTCTGGTTCTCCTTGCAGGCTCCCGCGGGCACTCCGCCGGACGTGGTGCAGAAGCTACGTGAGGCCGTGGCCCGCGTGGTCGCGAGCGATGCCTACCGCAAGGCGATGCAGGAGCGTGGCGCGGAGGCTTTCCAGGTCGCTCCCGCCGAACTGGACGCGTTCTTCAAGCGTGAAACCGCGCAATGGACGCAAGCCGCGCAATCCATCGGCCTGAAGGGCGAGCAGTAATCATGTTGACTGAAGCACGCATGACGCCGTTGAAGAACATCACCGTCCTGGACCTGAGCAAGGTACTGGCCGGGCCGCTATGCGGCCAGTATCTGGGCGAGCTTGGCGCCCAGGTGATCAAGGTCGAACCCGTGGACAAGGGTGACGACACGCGCGCCTGGCTGCCGCAGGATGGCGGCCAATCCGCAACCTTCCTGGCGGTGAACCACAACAAGCGTAGTCTGGCCGTGGATCTCAAGACGCCGGCAGGGCGCGCCGTGGTGCACCGTCTCGCGGAACAGTCGGATGTGGTGCTGCAAGGCTTCGGTGGCAAGACCGCCGCGCGCCTGGGCGTGGATTACGAGACGCTTAGCGGCCTCAATCCGCGGTTGGTGTACTGCGAAATCTCGGGCTATGGCCGCGAGGGCCCGATGGGCGAGGAACCGGGCTATGACGTCATGCTGCAGGCTTTCAGCGGCATGATCAGCACCATGGGCGAGCCTGATGGAAATTTCGCGCGCGCCAGTTTTTCGCCTGTGGACCTGGGCACGGGCTCCTTCGCGTTGAGCGGGATCCTGGCCGCGCTGCTGGAGCGCAGCCAGACCGGCAAGGGGCAGTATCTGGACGTTTCCCTGTTGGACACCTCGCTCGGCCTGATGTCGTACATGGCGCAGAACTACTGGCGCACCGGCCAGATTCCGCGCCGCATGGGCACGGGCCATCCGGCCATGTGCCCATATCAGGCATTTCGCGCGGCCGATGGAGACATCATGCTGGGCGTGGGCAACGATGCGCAATGGCAGCGCTTCTGCGCAGTCGCGGGACTGCAGGACCATGTCGATGCGCCCCAGTTCGCAACCAACGCCGACCGGGTCCGCCATTTTGCCGAGACGGTCGCGCTGGTCCAGGCGCGCATGGAGACGCGCAGCGTGGCGCAATGGCTGGACCTGCTCAAGCCCGCGGGCATCGCTTGTTCCGCCATCCACACGCTGGACGAGGCGCTGGCGCATCCGCAGGTCGCTGCGCGCGAACTGATCGTCAAGAGCCAGCACAAGGTGCTGGGCGAGGTCCGCAACGTCGGCCTGCCGATACGGTTCGGTCGCCAGCCTCGCCAGGCCGCGCTGCCCGCACCCGTTCTGGGTGAGCACACTCGCGAGATCCTGGCAGAGCTGGGTTACGCGCAAGCCGAAATCGAAGCGTTGCTGGCGTCGGGCAGCGCGCAGGCCCAATCCTGAATGCGAGAATACCGATGACATTCCTGCGCTACGAAGTCCGCGATCAGATTGCGGAAATCCATATGTGCCATGCGCCCGTCAATGCGCTGGACGAAGACATGCTGGACGCGCTGATCGCCGCGCTGGAACGGGCCAATGCCGACTCCGCCGTGCATGCCGTGCTGCTGGCCAGCGATTTGCCTGGGCGCTTCTGCGCCGGGCTGGACATGAAAAAGCTGCTGGAAAGCACGCCGGCGCGGATTCATGCGCTGTTGTCCAAGCTGTACATCAAGCTCTACGACACGCAGTTCAACATGACCAAGCCTTCGATATCGGTGGTGTCGGGCGCGGTGCGCGGCGGTGGCATGACGGTGGCCATTTCCAGCGACTTGGTGGTGGCCGCGGACACCGCCACTTTCGGCTATCCGGAAATCGATGTCGGCGTCTTGCCGGCGATCCACTACGTGCATCTGCCGGGCATCGTGGGCAAGCACCGGGCGTTCGACCTGCTGTTCACCGGGCGCATCTTCGATGCGCAAGAGGCGCACGGACTGGGGCTGGTTGCGCGCGTCGCGCCCGCGGCGGAATTGCTGGAGCAGGCCCGCCTGTTGGCGCGCTCGTTGGCGGGCAAGCCGCCGCAAGTCCTGGCCATGGGGCGGCGCGCCTTCGTCTACAGCAATGACAACGAGTACCGGCGCAGGGTAGCCACGGCGGTCGAGGTGTTTTGCAACGCAGCCGCCACGCCCGAGGCGCGCGAGGGCCTGAGCGCCTTCGTGCAAAAGCGCGCGCCCGACTGGAGCGGGCTGCGGTGAGGCGGCTGGAGCCGCCGCCAGAAGTATCTCCGGGTCTTATTCGCCCTTGAACTGCGGCGTCCGCTTCTCGCGGAACGCCCGCACGCCTTCCGCGAAGTCTGCGCGTGAGGCGCTGTCCAGAAAGCGCGCGGTCTCCTCGGCCAGTTGGGTTTCCAGCGTGGCATGTTCGGCCGAACGCAGCAGATCCTTGGCGCCCGCGATGCCGTGCGGCGCGTGGCGGGCAATCTCTTGTGCATAGGCTTGCGCGGCTTGCGCGAGTTCTCCCGCCGCCGCGGTGCGCGTGACGATGCCCCAGGCCAGCGCGTCGCTGGCGGAGAACGCGTCGTGCCGTAATAGCAGGTCCAGCGCGCGGCGGGCGCCCAGCACCCGTGTGAGGCCGTGGGTCATGCCGGCGTCGGGAGTCGCGCCAAGCTTGAGATAGGCCGTCATGAAGCGCGCGTCGGCGTCGGCGATGGCCAGGTCGCAGGCCAGCGCCAGCGACAGGCCCGCGCCCGCGGCGATGCCGTGGATTTGGGCAATCCAGATCTTTTCCATGCGGGCGATGCGCGCAATGAAGTCGTTCAGCGGCGTGAACAGCCCCAGCAGCGTGGCGCGTACCTGGGCGGGTTCGCCCGTGAACATACTGATGTCGCCGCCGGCGCAGAAGGTCTTGCCCGTGGCGCGCAGCAGCACGGCGCGGATTTCGTCGCGAGTTTCCAGCCATTGCGCGGCCCGTTGCAGGTCTTGCGCCATCGCCACGTCGATGGCGTTGAGGGCGTCGGGGCGGTTCAGCGTCACGGTCGCGATCGCGCCGTCGGTTTCCAAAAACAGCGTGTGGAAGGCGGGATGTGCTTGGGTCATGGCGAGTCTCCGTTATCGGGTAAGTACCAGCTGTCGATCCAAAAACCGCGATGCTATGGTCTGAACCGAGCGCTTGCTTGGTTTTCTTTTAAGCACGCTTAGCGTAACGCATAGAACGATTTTCCGGCGCTGTACTGGCGTAGGTAAAGACAGGTTCGTTGCATCTCCTGCCTCGCGGGTTCGCCAGACCGACGTCGATAAAAACTTCGCACATATAAAGGCGAGGAGACAAATGGTGGATCAGTCCGACAGCACTCCCTTGCTGGAGGTGGATGGGGTCACGCTGGCGTTCGGCGGGGTCAAGGCGCTTACGGGCGTGGGCTTTCGCGTGGCGCCCGGGTCCATCACCACGGTCATCGGCCCCAACGGCGCGGGCAAGACCTCGCTGTTCAACACCATTTCCGGCTTCTACCGTCCGGCATCCGGGCAGATCCGCTTCCAGGGCCGCGACATCACGCGCGTGGCGGCGCCCGAACGCGCCCGGCTGGGCCTGGCGCGCAGCTTCCAGAACATCGCGCTGTTCCGCGGCATGACCGTGCTGGACAACATCAAGCTGGGCCGCCATGCGCACCTGCGCACCAATGTGCTGGACGCCTTGTTCTATCTGGGGCGCGCGCGCCGCGAAGAGATGGCGCTGCGCGCCGACATCGAAGAACGCATCATCGACTTCCTGGAAATCGACCACATCCGCCACGCGCCGGTGGCCGCGCTGTCCTATGGCCTGCAGAAGCGCGTGGAGCTGGCGCGGGCGCTGGCCATGAACCCCAAGGTGCTGATGCTGGACGAGCCGGTGGCGGGCATGAACCGCGAAGAGACCGACGACATGGCGCGCTTCATCCTGGATGCGCGTTCCGAGTGGGGCGTGACGGTGCTGATGGTGGAGCACGACATGGGCATGGTCATGGACCTGTCGGACCATGTGGTGGTGCTGAATTTCGGCCAGGTGATCGCCGACGGCACGCCGGCGCAGGTGCAGGCGGATCCGCAGGTCATCCAGGCCTACCTGGGCGCGGGCGACGTCGGCGACCTGCGCCGCCGCCTGCGGGAGGCGGCCTGATGGACATGCTGTTCTTC